>Ga0310813_10000047_pt1 | contig 88557 bp, 75 predicted proteins | sample YN3metagenome_FD_203086 | JGI IMG/M metagenome (GOLD analysis project Ga0310813, IMG submission 203086) | Soil microbial communities from experimental microcosm in Duke University, North Carolina, United States - YN3 | ecosystem: Engineered > Artificial ecosystem > Soil microcosm > Unclassified... | reverse complement strand
GAACAAGCGGCGCCGGCCGATGCGGTCGGACAGCCAGGCGCCGGCGAGATAGCCGCAGGTCGCCCCGGCGATGAGGATGAACAGATAGCCGGTCGAGCCGATGACGGAGAGGCCGCGATCGGTGCGCAGAAAGGTCGGCAGCCAGGTTGTCACCGCGTAATAGCCGCCTTGCGCCCCGGTCCCGAGAATGCCGGCGAAGATCGTGGTACGCAGGATGCCGGGGGAGAAAATCTCCCAGATCGCTGGCGGCTTGTGCGTGGCGGCGGCGCGGGCATGGAGTTCCGGCTCCGGAATGCGGCGCTGCAGGAGAAAGATGAAAACCGCCGGGAGCGCGCCCAGGGCGAACATCAGGCGCCAGGCGTCAGCCGCCGGCACCAGGGAATAACAGACGAGCTGGAGCAAAACGGCGATCCCCCAGCCGATCCCCCAGCCGGACTGCACCACGCCCACGGCACGGCCGCGATAGCTGGCGCGGACGGTCTCGCCGATGAGCACGGCGCCGGCCGCCCATTCGCCGCCGAAGCCGAAGCCGAGCAGCGCGCGGGCCGCGAAAAGCTGGGCGAAATTCTGCGCGAAGGCGCACAGCAGCGTGCATCCGGCGAACCAGAGCACGGTGGCCTGCAAAGCACGGACGCGGCCGATGCGGTCGGAGAGGAACCCGGTCAACCACCCGCCCACGGCCGAGCAGAGCAAGGTGACGGTGACGGCGAGGCCGGCGGGCCCGCGCTCGACATGCCAGAGCGGGATGATCGTGCCGATGACGAGCGGGTAGATCATGAAATCCGTGGCATCGAGGGTCCAGCCGGTGAAACAGGCCCAAAAAGTGAGTTTTTCGACACGGGTCATTTTGCCGAAGAACGTGAAGAGGCCGGTGTCGACCGCCTCCGACGCCTGGCGTTGCCCCTGGTCGTCCCATGGTTCGGCGGTTTGGTCGGCGTCTTTCACTTCGTTTCCCCTTTAGTAAACGTATTCCGCCGGCGCTGTATTCACGCGCGCGGTTCTCAGGACATTGATTTTGGGCAGTTCAAAATTCACGACCCGGCGCGGGTGACTACGCGCAGGCTGAGGGCGGCATTGGCAATGCCACAGAGAACGGCATGGTCCGTTCGAGGATTTCAACAATACGCAAGGCGTTCTCCTCAATTCGTTCGCGGCGCGTTCGGCGGCGCGCCGTCCGGTCTCGTGGCCGGACCGTAACGTCAGTCTTGGTCATTTCGGTGGTCTGATCAAGTGGGGCGAGCGAGTCAGAAAGCAGTCGCTTTTTGAAAAAAGCGACGCAAAAACTTCTGTTTATGCCGGGCCATGGGCTGTGTCGGTGACAACGCCCATGCCCTCCGGGGCTATTCCAACGGTGCTACGCGTCGCCGGAACCTTCAGCCCCTCCGCCCAGCATAACAAAGTTTTTTTGCTATTTTTTGTTCACTAAAAGCAGCCTTTCCTTTGCTTCAAGCGCCCCGTCCGGCGCCGGCGTCACGCCATATCGCGCCCGCGTGATACCGGCTTTGCCAGGGGCAGGCGGGCCAGCTTAGCGATATTCTGATAGGCCACGTGTTCGATCCCGGGCGGGCGCCCGCAGCCGAGCCAGAGCAAGGTCAGGCTGGCAACGTAGATGACGGCGCCGGCCGAGGCCAACGAGGCGAGGAGAAAAATCGGCCGGATATGGGCGAAGTCGGCTTGAAGTTGCGCACCGAGGAACATGACGCCGGCCGTCATCAACGCCGCGCTCACGTAACTGCGCCAGGGGCCGATGATCTGCTGGAACACGCCGAGCCCGATCAGGCGGCGGGCGAGAATGAAGGCATAGATGGCCACGGCGATTTCGGAGATCACGCGCGCGGCGATGATGCCGGGGACGCCGAATTTTATGCCGGCGACGATCAGGATCGGTAATTTGACGCATAGTTCGAAGGCGTTCCGGCGGGGAAAATAATGTGCCTGGTTCAGGGCCATCACCATCGGGCCCAGCGGCAAGGCGAAGAGACAAGGGATGATGCTGAGCGCGAGGTAACGCATCATCGGCACGGCGGCCAGCCAATGCGGGCCAAGCAAGACCTGGATCAGCGGCTTGGCCAGCAGGCTTTCGCCGATCAAAGCCGGCAGGCCGATGGTGATGGCGGCGATCGAGATAAGCTGATAGGCCCGGCGCAACCGCTCCGGATCGTGCTTCACGCTGCTCAGGGAGGCGAGCAGCGGGCGGTAGATCGGCTGCAGAACGGCGAGAAGCGGGATGGACGACAGATTGTTCGCCGTTGTGAACAGGCCAAGCTCGAGATGCCCGGCGATCCGGCCGAGCAACATGGTGTCCGATTGCCAGGTGATGGAGCGGATGATCTGCGCAAGGCTGGTCCAGCCCAGAAACCCCGCGAAATACCGCCATTGCGTCAGGCACAGAAGCGGGCGGTAGGGGGCCAGGACAAAAGACGCGATCGCCATCGTCACCGGCGCGGCGACGGTGCCCGCGGCGATCGCCCAATAGCTCTTCGTCAGTATGGCGATGGTGACCGCGATGATCAAAGCCATCACTTTGCCCACGAGTTCGATAACGGAACTGCGCCAGAAACTCATCTCCTTGATGTAGCTGATCAATTTCGGGCTCTGCAGGCCGCGCGTTACGGGCGACAGGCTGAGGACCGCGATCAGCTTCATGAGGCGCGGGTCGTGATAGAAATGCGCGAAGGGCCAGGCCAGCGCCAGCAAGATCGTCATCACGCCCAGACCGCGGAGTGCGCTGAGGGTGAACGCGGTGTCGAGATGGCTGCGTTCCAGAACATCCACGCGCAGCACGACTTCCACAAGAGGGAGCTCGAAAATCGATTCCGTAATGAAAATCAGGCTCGACGCCAAAGCGACCAGACCGAAATCGGCCGGTTTCAATTCATAAGCCAACACCAGAAGCGTTATCAGATCGCCGAAACGCGTCAGCATCCGCGTGGCGACCACAAGCAGGCTGGCCGCGGCGGTCTTATGTGCGAGCATCGGCGTGGATCATCGGCTTGAGTCTTGCAATCTTGAGTCTTGCAATAGGGCGGCCGATGGGGCTGCCAGTGGGGCGGCACGGTGGGGGAGCGGTGGCGCGACTGCGCGCGGCATTGGCTCTTGTCAGGTGCTCCGGAACCGTCACGCTGCCTCCCCTGGGGTTGTGATCAAAAATAAAGTCATTGTTGAAAAATAGACGCAGACCCTGTCCGATAGAGGAGCGCTGGGACCAAGAGACATGAGAGCAGAAATCAACAGGAACATCCACAACTAAATGGCGCGAATTCATAACGTTAAATCACTTTAAAGTATTTGTTGGGGCGAAAAGAGCGTCTCTTTTCTCGAGGCGGAAGGAAAACTGAAAGAAATCACGATGATAATATTAATATTTCGACTTGACAATAGTTTATAGACGGGTTTAGGTTGGCGCGTTGCGGCCGGTAAAATGGAATGGATGCGGAACGAACGCGCGAACGTCAAAGCGCGACTGCCATGGTTCCAACGCTTAGGTTCGGAACGTCGAGGGTTGAGATGTCCGCCGCCTTACCGCGCCAGCGAGGGAGGAAGACCGTCAATGATACCAAAAAAAGATGTTCGCACCGTCCGTGATCTGATTGATCTCCAGGCTGAGGTGCGGCCTGATCGCGGCTTCCTGTTCAATCCCGAGACCAAGCAAGGGCTGACCTTCAAAGAATTGCAGGAGCGGACACGCCAGCTTTGCGGCCTGTTTCACAGAAGAGGGCTGGTCCCGGGCGACAAGATTGCGTTCCTGATGGATAACGGGCTGTTCACGGCTCAGCTCTTTCTGGGCACGATGTATGGCGGGTTTGTCACCGTGCCGCTCAATGTGCGCGCGGGCGTCGCGCAATTGGCGTACACGCTGGAGAATTGCGACGCCAGGCTCGTGTTCGTTGGGCGCCCTTACGAAGCGTTGCTCAAGGAGGTGTTGGGCCATGTGAGCCGGTCGGTAGAAATCCTGTTCGCCGACGCCGATTTCGGCCCGGAGACGGGCGCCGCCGATGCCATGCCCGACGGGTTGCCCCCGCCCGGCGCCGACGATGCGGCAATGCTGATCTACACCTCCGGCAGCACCGGGCAGCCGAAAGGGCCGATCCACACGCATAAAAGCGTGCTCGCCCATGGCCGGAATTCCGTTCAGGCGCACGAACTCACGGCGGCGGACCGGTCGCTCCTGGTGCTGCCCCTCTATCACATCAATGCGGAATGCGTGACCCTGATCCCGACGCTGCTGAGCGGCGGCTCGGTGGTCCTGCCGCACGGGTTCGTGGTCAGCGAATTCTGGAACTGGATCGATGACCATCGCTGCACCTGGACGGCGGTGGTGCCGACGATCATTTCGCAATTGCTGGACTGGAAGGACCCGAAGGCGGCCAGCCGGGCGGAGGCTTTCGCGCGCATCCGCTTCCTACGCAGTTCCTCCGCCCCGCTTTCGCCGTCCTTGCACCGGGAATTCATCGACAAGTTCCATCTGCCGCTGATCCAGGCGATGGGCTCATCCGAAGCCGGCAATGTCTTCTCCAACCCCGTGCCGCCGGGCGTCAACAAGATCGGCTCGCCGGGTCTGCCCTGGGGGTTCGAGGCCAGGATCGTCGACCGCGAGGGGACCCAGTTGCCGGCGGGAGAGCCGGGCGAGGTCTGGCTGCGCGGCGACGGGATGACGCAGGGTTATTACAAGGATCAGGCGGCAACCGCGGCGGCGTTCGATGCGCAGGGCTGGCTGCACACCGGCGATCTCGCCTACCGCGACGAAGATGGGTATTTTTTCGTGATCGGCCGCTCGAAGGAGCTGATCATCAAGGGCGGCGTGAACATCGCGCCCAAGCAGATCGACGAAATTCTCGAGACCCATCCCGCGGTGCTGGAGGCGGCTTCGGTCGGCGTGCCGGACCGGTATGTCGGCGAGGATCTCGTGGCGTTCGCCGTGCTGCGCGACGGGATGCGGTGCGACGAGCTCGAGCTGCTGAGTTTTTGCGAGAACCATCTCGGTTATTTCAAGACGCCCACGCGCGTGTATTTCGTCGCCGACCTGCCGAAAGGCCCCTCGGGCAAAGTGCAGCGGCTGCGCCTGGTGGAAGAGGCGGAACGGCTGGCCGCGCTGAAGGAGGGGAGCGGCGCATCGGCAATGGCCGAGGGGGCAGGGGCAGATTCCGTCGATGACCTGCCGTTCGGGAAGATCATCACGGAGATCTGGACCGAACTGCTCGCGGTGCCGCAAATCCGCCCTGACAGTAATTTTTTTGCGTTGGGAGGCCAGTCATTGCAGGCCATCCAATGCCTTTCGCGCCTCCGCGAAAAAACACAAATTCTTCTGTCCCTGGCGGATTTTTTCGAAAACGCCACGGTCACGGAATTGGCCGGTTTGGTGCGGCGCCGGCGGGCGCATCATGCGGCCCTGACGAGCGACAGCGCCGCGCAATCCCAGGCCGATTTACAACCGATCCCCGTGCGCGACCACCGTCAGCCATGTCCGCTGAGCCCCGCCCAGGAGCGCATCTGGTTCATGGAGCAGCTCAACGCCGGCGAGCCGGCTTACAACGAGGCTGAAGCCGTTCGCCTCAAGGGCAAGCTCGATGTTGAGGCGTTGGAGCGCGCGTTCAACATCATTGTCGAACGACATGAGATCCTGCGCACGACGATCGAAGCCAGGGACGGCAGGCCGGGCATGGTCATTCACGAGACATGGCCTCTCAAGTTCAAAAGAATCAATCTGCAGCCCCTCGTAGCCAGCAAACGCGAAGCCGAATTGGCCCAGCTGCTGATCACGGAACCCCGTCTTCCTTACCGGCTAGACGCAGAACCCGCGGTGCGCGTGACCATCGTCCGGCTGGATGATGAAGATCATGCCCTCATCATGATGCTGCATCACATCGTTTGTGACAGTGCGTCATTGGGCATCCTTTGGCGCGAATTGGCGAGTTTGTACGAAGCTGCCCGAAGCGGGGAGCCTTCGCCTCTGCCGCCTTTGCCCATCCAATATGGCGACTATGCGGTTTGGCAGCGGCAACCGCGCCAGCAAGAGCGCTTCGCCGAGGATATAGCTTTCTGGAAAGAGCAGCTCCGGGGCGCGCCGGCGCAGCTTGACCAGCCAAGCGATCGGCCCCGCCCTGCGGTTTGTTCGTTTCGCGGCACCAAGCGGCTGTTCGCGTTTGACGCCGCGCTGGCGAACGATCTGCGCCGGCTTTGCCGGCAGCAGCAAGCCAGCCTGTTCACCGTGTTCGCCGGGGCATTCAGTACGGTCATGCATCGCTATACGGGCCAGGACGAGATCTTGGTCGGGGTTCCGATCGCCGCGCGTGAGCGGCCTGAATTGCGGCCGTTGATCGGCTTTCTGATCGACACTCATGTTTTGCGCACGGATCTCAGCGGCAACCCCACGTTCCGGGAGTTGATGGGCCACGTGCAGCAGAATGTGGCTCATGTCTATTCGCACCGGGACGTGCCGTTCGATCAGGTCGTGTCCGCCCTCAAGCCGGAGCGCAACCAGAGTTGTTCACCGCTGGTGCAGGTGATGTTGAACTGGCGCGACCGCGATGACCAGCCGCAATTCATCGGGTTGCCGGGGGTGGTGACGGAAGCGTTGTTGGCTCAGCCCAAAATCGCCAAATTCGACCTGACTTTGACGTTGACCGACACGGGGAACGAAATCCTGCTGGAAACGGAGTACAGCACGGATCTGTTTGACGAGGAGCGCATCGAGCGGCTGACCGGACATTTGCGGACGCTGCTGGAGGGCGTCGTGGCGGACGTTGAGCAGAGAGTCACCGAGCTCCCCTTGCTGACGGCGCCCGAGCGGGAGCGGCTGCTGGGGGATTGGAACGAGACCGCGGCGGACTACCCGCGGGAGCGCTGCATCCACGAACTGTTCGAAGCACAAGTTGCACGCCACCCGGATGCTGTTGCGGTGGTCTTTGAGGACCAGCGTGTCACGTATGCGGCGTTGAACGCGCGGGCCAACCGGCTGGCGCATCATTTGCGTGCCCTGGGGGTGGGGCCTGATGGCCGGGTGGCGCTTTGTCTCGAGCGCAGTGTGGACATGGTTGTCGGGCTGATGGCGATCCTGAAGGCCGGTGGCGCCTATGTGCCTCTGGATCCGACTTACCCGCCTGAGCGTCTGAAATTCATGTTGGAAGACAGCCGGCCGGCTGTGGTGCTGAGCCATGGCCCGGCGCGTGCCGCGCTGCAAGCGGCCTTGCCGGGGCTGGTCGCGCCCCCGGCGCGCATGGATCTGGACGCGCCCCCGGCGCGCGTGGATCTGGTCGCGCCCCCGGCGCTCGTGGATCTGGACGCGGACCAGGCGCGTTGGGCTGATGCCTCGGCGGAAAATCCGGATCCTCGCGCGGTTGGCCTCACCTCGCAGCACCTCGCCTATGTCATCTACACCTCCGGTTCCACGGGGATGCCAAAGGGTGTGATGAACGAGCATCGGGCCGTTCTCAATCGCCTGTTGTGGATGGACGATGCTTATCGGCTTCAGTCGCAGGATGTGGTCCTGCAGAAAACGCCCTTCAGCTTCGATGTGTCGGTCTGGGAATTTTTCTGGCCCCTGGCCGTGGGGGCCCGTCTGGTCATGCTTCGGCCCGGGGGACACAAGAGCCCCGACCAGCTCGTGGCGGCGATCGAGGCGCAGGGGGTGACGACTCTGCATTTTGTGCCGTCGATGTTGCGGGTGTTTCTCGACGGGATCACCGTCGGGGCGTGCCCGAGCTTGAAGCATGTGTTCACCAGCGGCGAGGCGTTGCCCAGCCATTTGCTGGCGCGGTTTCAGCAGATGTTTCCGGGCCTGCCCCTGCACAATCTTTACGGGCCGACCGAGGCGGCGGTCGACGTGACGGCCTGGACCTGCGCCCCGGCGCGCGCCGCGTGGGGGGCATCGCCGCCGATCGGTCGACCGATCTGGAACACGCGGATGTATATACTGGATGCCCGGTTGCAGCCGGTTCCCGTGGGGACGGCTGGCGAGATCCATATCGGTGGGGTGGGTGTTGCCCGCGGCTATCTCAACCGGCCTGAGCTGACGGCGGAGAAGTTCATCGCCAGCCCCTTTGTCGCTGGTGACCGGCTGTACAAGACCGGGGATCTGGGCCGGTATCTTCCCGGTGGCGACATCGAATATATCGGCCGCAACGACTTCCAGGTGAAGATACGCGGCTTCCGGATCGAGCTGGGCGAGATCGAGGCCGCGCTGAGCCAGCATGCCGGCGTGCATGAGGCCGTGGTGGTGGCGCGCGAGTCCGGGGACGGAGAGAAGCGTCTGGTTGCCTATTACACAGGGCCAGAAGAGATTGATGTCGAGGCATTGCGCGCTCATCTCGGGAAAAGCCAGCCGGATTATATGGTGCCGGCGGCTTTTGTACGGCTTGATGCGTTTCCGCTCTCCGTCAATGGCAAGCTCGACCGAAGGGCCTTGCCCGCGCCTGACGACGGGGCCTACGCGCGTGCCGCCTACGAAGTGCCGCAGGGCCAGGCTGAGACGGCGCTGGCGGCGATCTGGAGCGAACTGCTCGGTGTGGAGCGGGTCAGTCGCCACGACAATTTCTTCGAACTCGGCGGCCATTCACTGCTGGCGGTGACAATGATCGCGCGGCTGCGGCGGGAGGGGCTGCAGGCCGACGTGCGGTCGGTGTTCAGCGCGCCGACGCTGGCCGGGCTGGCGGCTGCGACGCGTTCAGATGGCGGCGACGTTGAAATTCCGCCCAATCTGATTCCGCCGGGGAGCGAGACGATCATGCCGGAGATGCTGCCGCTGATCAATCTGAGCCAGGCGGAGATCGATGACATCGTGTCCTGCGTCGAGGGCGGGGCGGCCAATACCCAGGATATCTACCCGCTGGCGCCGCTGCAGGAGGGGCTGCTGTTCCATCATCTGATGGACGGAGAGGGCGATACCTACCTGACGCCGGAGTTGTTCGCTTTTGATGGCCGCCGGCGCATGGAGGATTTTGTCACGGCGTTGCAGGCGGTGATCGCCCGGCATGATATTTTCCGTACGGCCGTGATGTGGGATGGGCTCTCTCAGCCGGCGCAGGTCGTGTGGCGCCGGGCACCGCTGCCGGTTGAGGACATGACGTTCGACCCCGCGGACGGGGATGTGGCGGAGCAGTTGCGTAGCCGGTTCAATCCGGGGCGATTCCGCCTGGATGTGCGTCAAGCACCGCTGATGCGGGCTTTCGTCACGCATGACCATGTCCAAAAACGGTGGCTGTTGCTGCTGCTTCGCCATCATCTGGTGATCGACCACGCCACGCTGGAGGTTCTGGCCCGGGAAGTGCAGGCGCATATTCTGGGGCGGACCGAGGAGCTTCCAGCGCCGATCCCCTACCGCAATTTCGTGGCGCAGGTGCGGCGGGGGAGTGCGGCGGACCATGAGGCATTCTTCCGCGGCATGCTGGGAGACGTGGACGAGCCGACGGCACCGTTCGGGCTGTCGAATGTACAGGGCAATGGCGTGGACATCGAGGAAGCGCGCATGGTCCTGGAGCCGGAGCTGGCGCGGCGCCTGCGGGAACGGGCGCGCGGTCTGGGCGTGAGTGCGGCCAGCCTGTTCCATCTGGCATGGGGCCTCGTGCTGTCGCGCGCGTCGGGCCGGAAGGATGCGGTGTTTGGCACGGTGCTGTTCGGGCGGATGCAAGGTGGGGCCGGCGTGGACTGGACCCCTGGCGTGTTCATCAACACGTTGCCGCTCCGTGTCGAGATCGGGGACGAGGGCGTGGAGGCGAGCGTGCGGCGTGTGCATGCGTTGTTGGCGGAGCTCCTGCGCCATGAGCACGCGTCGCTTGCACAGGTGCAGCGCTGCAGCGCCGTACCAGCGCCAGCGCCGTTATTTTCGGCGCTGCTCAATTATCGTCACAGCCGTCGCGCCGATGGTCAGGTTTCACAGGTCGCAGAAGGTGTCGAGCGGCTCGGTTCGCGGGGGCGGAGTAACTACCCGGTGACGCTGTCGGTGGATGATCTTGGCGATGATTTTTCGCTGACGGCGCAGACATATCCGGTTGTTGGTGCGGAGCGGCTGTGCGGCTTTATGAGGACCGCGCTTGAAGGGATGGTCGAAGCGTTGGAGCAAGCGCCTGACATGGCAATGCGCTCTATCGACATGCTGGGCAGCGCGGAACGGCAACGCGTTATTGTCGAGTTGAACGCGACGGAGGCGGACTATCCGCGGGAGAGCGGCATTCATGCACTGTTCGAGGCGCAGGTCGAACGCACGCCGGAAATGGTTGCCGCCGTGTTCGGAGATCGGACGCTCACTTATGCGGTACTGAATGCGCGGGCCAATGCTCTGGCGCACCAACTCATCGAACGCGGCGTGAAAACGAATGACCGGGTGGCGACGCTGCTCGAGCGCTCGATCGATCTGATCGTGGCGCAGCTTGCCATCCTCAAGGCGGGCGCCGCTTATGTACCGCTGGACCCGCAAGCGCCGCCCCAGCGCCAGGCCTGGATCGTGGAGGATTGTGGGGCAAGCCTGATCATCACCGATGCGCGCACGGAACTTGCCTTTGCTTCGGCCACGCCGGTATTGCGTCTGGGCGACCGCGTCGATGCGCCGGCGAACGCCGCCAATCCGGCGCGGCCGGGCAGCGGCCTGCATGTGGCCTATGTAATGTATACGTCCGGTTCCACCGGCACGCCGAAAGGCGTTCTGGTGCCGCATTGCGCGATCGCACGTCTGGTTGTGAACAATTCATATGCCGTGATTGGCGCGGAAGATCGCGTGGCCTTCGCGGCCAACCCGGCCTTCGATGCCAGCACCTTCGAATTGTGGGCGCCTTTGCTCAATGGCGGGACAGTCGTGGTCATCCCTCATGAGATTGTGCTGACGCCTCAGGCTTTCATTAAGACGCTGCGGGAAGAGCGGATCAACGTGTTGTGGCTGACGGTCGGGCTGTTCAATCAACTGGCCGAGGCGTTGGAGCCGGTCTACGCGCAACTCAAGCTTCTGATTACGGGCGGCGACGTCCTCGATCCGAAGATCGTGCGAAAAGTGTGGTCCAAGCCGGGCAACAGGCCGGCGCGGCTGCTGAATGCCTATGGGCCGACTGAGACGACCACGTTTGCCACGACCTATGAGATCGGATCGTCGCGGGAGGAAAACGGAACCATTCCGATTGGCCGACCGATTTCAAACACGCGGACCTATCTGCTCGATCCGCATGGCGCGCCGGTGCCGCTCGGCGCCGTCGGCGAAATCCATATCGGCGGGGCGGGGGTTGCGCTCGGTTACCTGAACCGGCCGGAGCTGACCGCCGAGCGGTTCCTCTCGGACCCGTTTGCCGGCGAGCCGGACGCACGCATGTACCGCACCGGCGACCTGGCGCGCTATCTGCCCGACGGCAATCTGATGTTCCTTGGTCGCAACGATGCCCAGGTCAAGCTCCGTGGCTTCCGCATCGAACTCGGCGAGATCGAAGAGCGGCTGACGGCGCACGAGGCGGTGCGCGAGGCGGTGGTGCTGGCTTTGGCCAACGATGGCGAAAAACGGCTCGTCGCCTATGTGGTCGCCGACCCTGACGACCAGCTCGCAGCCTGCCTGCATGCGTATCTGGCGGCATGTTTGCCCGACTATATGGTGCCGGCGGCGTTTGTACGGCTCGATGCGTTGCCGCTCACCCGCAACGGCAAGGTGGACCGGCGGGCCTTGCCCGCGCCGGACGAGGCAACTTACGCGCGGGCTTCCTATGAAGCGCCTGCGGGGGAGATCGAGACGGCGCTGGCCGAGATCTGGCGCGAGCCTCTGGGAGTTGAGCGGATCAGCCGGATCGACAATTTCTTCAATCTGGGCGGCCATTCCTTCATGGCGCTGCGGGTCATCAGTGAAATTCACAAGCGCTTGGGGCGCTATGTGAGCGTTCCGACTTTTTTCCTGAACCCGACAATCGCCGGGCTGGCGGAAGAGTTGGCGCGCGGTCATGCACCGCAAGCGACGCCGCAAGTGGCAACCTTGCGCGCGGGCGCCACGGGGTTGCCGATCTATTTCATGGGCGCGCGGCCGGAGGAGTTTCGGCTGGCGCAGCTGATCGGCGGCGATCGGCGCATTTTCACCGTCGACGTGCCGATTCTCTCCTCATGGCTGACAGCGTTTGCGTCTTCCGATATCCAGGCGCTGCCGACCATCGACCAGTTGGGCGTGCATTTCGGCAAGATCTTGGCCGAGCATGCCGGGTCGACGCCGTGCGTGATCGCGGGATATTCTCTGGGCGGCAAGATCGCCTTTGAAGCGGCGCGCGTGCTGCAGAACGCCGGCGGCAATGTAGCGTTCGTTCTCCTCCTCGATGCGCGCGCCTTCAGCTGGAGCAGCTATACGCTCGCGCCGGCTTTGGAGAGTTTGGCGCGGATCTGGCGGAGCAGCGGAACAGGGGAGGATGACGACGCCTGGTCCCTGCGCAGATTGCGCACGGCGCTTGGCGAATCCTGGACTTTGGTCCGATGGCTGCTGTCCCGGGTGCCTGACAGCGTGAATCACCGCGTCGAGCGCCTCAAGAGCCGATGGGGCCAGGTCACGCAGCGTTCCGTGCCGGCGCCTCTGCCCTCGGGCTATTTTGATGAGGCGGGCAAGCCGATTGACAATTTGCTCTTCAATCAGTTTGCGCTGCTGCTGGGACGGTTATGGCGTCCGCGCCCCTTGGATGCCGCCGGTGTCCTCATTCGCGCGGATAATTCAGAGAATAATCTGCCGGGCAGCGATCCTGCCGAGGGGTGGGATGGTCTCTTCACCCGCGGGTTGGAGATCGTCCAGACCGCCGGCGATCATCATTCGATGGTGACTGAGGAAAATGCCGTTTTGCTGGCGCGGCAGATGAATCTCATTCTCGACAGATACGAGGCAGTGCAAAACGCGCGCGGCGGCGCGGTGGTGGACGAGGCGGAGCCGCCGACGACCGATGAGCGCCAGCGGCTCGAGCCGGTGTTTGCCGACCCGGAGCGCAGGGTTGCCTAGCCAGGGCACATGACAGGAAGGTCTTCTATGCACGTGACGGCGGTGATCCCATGACGGATTCGATACCGGCCTCAGCCGCGCCCTCGGGGCGGCGCATTGTGCTGTACGACACGACGCTGCGTGACGGCGCCCAGATGCAAGGCGTGGATTTCTCAGTGCTGGACAAGCAGGTGATCGCCGCCGAACTCGATCGCCTCGGCATCGATTATGTGGAAGGCGGATGGCCGGGCGCGAACCCCACGGATGATGCGTTCTTCGCCAACAAGCCGGCTTTGCGGCACGCCACGTTGACCGCCTTTGGCATGACGCGGCGGCCGGGCCGCAGCGCCGCCAACGATCCGGGCCTCGGGGCGGTGCTGCACGCGGGCACGGCGGCCGTTTGCCTGGTGGGCAAGGCGTCGCATTTGGCGGCGGAACAGGCGCTGGGGATCACGGCGGCGGAAAATCTCGAACTGATCGGCGACAGCCTGGCCGCCGCGGCGCGCAATGGCCGCGAGGTGTTGTTCGATGCCGAACATTTCTTCGACGGCTACAAGCGCAATCCTAAATACGCCTTGTCCTGCCTGCGCCGCGCTTGGCGGGAAGGCGCTTCCTGGCTGGTGCTGTGCGATACCAATGGCGGCACGCTGCCCGAGGAGATTTCGGCCATCGTTCGCGCGGTCGTGGCCGCGCTGCCGGGAGCGTCGATCGGCATTCACACCCATAACGATACGGAAACCGCCGTGGCCGGCAGCCTGGCGGCGGTGGCCGCCGGGGCGCGGATGATCCAGGGTACGCTCAATGGGTTGGGCGAGCGCTGCGGCAATGCCAATCTTATTTCGCTCATTCCGACGCTGATGCTGAAACTGGGTTACCATACGGGCGTCAGCGATGAGGGACTCCGCCGCCTCACGGAACTCAGCCATAAGCTGGACGAACGGCTGAACCGCGTTCCCAACCGTTATGCGGCTTATGTCGGAAACAATGCCTTCGCCCATAAGGCCGGCCTGCATGCCGCCGCTGTCGCCCGCAACAGCACCACCTACGAGCATATCGCCCCCGAGCGGGTGGGCAATCGCCGCCATATCGTCGTTTCCAATCAGGCGGGGCGGGCCAATTTGCTGAACCGCCTGCGTGAAATGGGCATCGCCGTGGCGGCCGACGATCCGCGCCTGCCGGTTTTGCTCGAGTTGCTCAAGCGGCGCGAATTCGAAGGCTATGCCTATGACGGCGCGGAGGCCAGCTTCGCCCTTCTGGCCCGCCGCACCCTGGAGGAAATGCCTGAATTCTACAGCGTGGTTTCGCTCCATGCCAGCGAGGAGCAATGCCGGGATGAAAAAGGCGCGCTCGTGACCTTATCTCGGGCGACGGTGCGGCTCGATGTGCAGGGCCAGGCCAGGCTGGCCGCCGCCGAGCATGCCGGCAGCTTCATGGCGCTGAATATGGCGTTCCGTGAAGCGCTGCTGCCTGATTTTCCGGTCTTGCAAGGCATGCGCCTGGCTGATTACCAGGTGCGCGTCGATGCCAGGCAAGAGGGGGCAAGGCCGCTGATCCGGGTCGTGATCAACAGCCACGATCTCGATGTCCCCGCGCTGGGGCGGTGGTCCACGGTCGGTGTCTCAGCCGATCTCTTCGATGCCGCCTATGGCGCGCTCAATGACGCGATCATTTACCGGTTGTTTTGCGCCTTATCCGAACCTTGCGCCGAGGCCGACGCGGTGTGGACCATGCGCCCCGCCGCTTTATCGGGTGGAATCAATATCGGGCATTGAAATCGCCTGCGGGGACTAGCATCAGGCCGGTGTGCACAACATCAGCGATAATCGCCAGCCGGCCGGGCTGACGGGCGGCGGGCGGGTGCAATTCCGCGATCGCGCGGCTCAGGGAGAAGGTGAAAGTCCCGCCCCTCAGATCGAGCGATTCGATCACCACGTCGGAAAAATCGAATTGCCGTTTGATGACGGGATACAGGCATTTGAAGATGGTCTCTTTCGCGGAAAACAGGACCGTCGTCAGAAGCGGGTGATCCCAAGGCGCTTGCAGCAGGCGCGCATATTCGGCCGGCGAGGCGACAATGGACGCCAGTTCCAGCGCCGTCTCGGGCGGCATGAGGCGCTCAACGTCCAGCCCCAGGCTCTGCGCCTGTTCCGTGCGCGCCACGGCGGCGAACGCCATGTCTTGCGAATGGGTGATGGAGCCGACGAAGCCGGCTGGCCATAGCGGGCTGCGGTCCGCCGCCATGGGGATATCCAGGCATGATGCCGCCAATCGTCCCAGTGCTTCGCGCGCGCATAAGCGCCCGCAAATAAATTCCGCGCGCCGCCGCGCAACGGCGTTCGTCAGTTGCGGGGGCAGGGGGATACCCCATCGCGCGCCGTCCTGGTCTGCCACCGCCATGCCCAGATGAACGACGAAATCCGGAAACAAAGGCGGGGTTGCGGCCGACGGCAGGAGGATCATTGCGCGGATTGCATCACGACCGCCTGCAGGCCGTCAACGTTTATGGGCGGGCTCGTCTGCCTGCCGCGCGATGACCGCATTCGCCTCCCGGATCGCCCGGCCTTCATTGCCGGTCCGTTCCAGGCATTCATTGGCGATTTTCGCCCAAAGCTCCCTCAAAGCCGGGCTGCTGGCTTTGTGCGTATGTCTTTCGGCGTCATCCGGAGTCCAGGGCATTTCACGATGCCTTCACGAAATCCCGGCGCCGGCGAGCCATGAAAGCCTGCCGGCGGAGGCGGGGAGGATGCGTGCTGCGAACCGCGCCATTCTAATTCCGCCCGGGGGCGTTGCGGAACCGGAAACAGGGGCGTTAACGGAATTGTCACATATCGGGGTGGCCCCCAAATGCCGCCAAGGCCCGGGTTGAGCAAAATGAACGGTTCGGTAGCAAAATTGGCGGTTCCGGGCCGCCCGGCGGCGGGCGCTTTGCAACGCCCGATTGCTTATGTAAACTCATTTTGTTGGCGGGCGTTGTAAGACCGCCAGCGCGTGAGAGTCCGAGGATCATTTCCATGGCGTTTGTCGTCACCCCGCTGAAAGATTTTACCGCGGAGCCACAAGGCCAAACAAACAGAAAAATGTATCTGTACCAGGTCGATCCCATGCTTCTCCAGGAGGAGGAGGGGTTCAACCTGCGTTATTATGACGACCCGAAGGTGAAGGCGCATATCGAGGCGTTCTGTGAATCCTATATGGCGGACCGTTACGTGCCGCCGATGATGGTGCGGGCGCTGAATGACGGGCGGATCGTGGTGATCGAGGGCCATTGCCGGCGCCGGGGCGTGCAGCTTGCCATCTCGCGCGGCGCCAAGATCCCCCTGGTCAACGTGATCCCGTTCCGTGGCAACGATGCCGAGCGCGTCGAATTGATGTTGCGCTCGGCGCAAGGCCTGAAGCTGGAGCCCCTGGACATCGCGCGCGGCTATTTGCGCCTGTCGCAGATGGGCTTGAAGCCGGCCGAAATCGCCGCCTCGCAGAGCAAGAGTCCGGCCCGTGTCGAGCAGCTCCTGACTCTCGCCACGGCCAGCGGCGAGGTCCACGACCTGGTGCGGACGGGCGCGGTTTCCGTGGATATCGCGATCGACGCGGTCCGCGCGCATGGCGAAGGGGCCGCAACGGTTCTTTCGCAAAAGCTGGAGGTCGCCAAGCAGGAAGGGCGCCAGCGGGTCACGAAATCCGTCGTGCGGGGCCACACGGTCCCGCGCAAGACCGTCGAAGCGGTGTTCGCGCGGGTCGAACGCGCCATGGCCCAGATGCCCGCCGCCTTGCGGCAGCAGGCCGAAGAGCTGCAGGCGATCCCGGAACGCGAACGCGCGAACCAGAAGGTGGAAGTCGAGGCCAATGTGCTGCTCGGGCTGCTCGGGGCGGCGCAGGAGATCGAGGCGATGAAAGCCAGGCTGGCCAAGCAGGCGGCCCGTGGCGAGGCGCCGGAGTAAGGAAGAAAGCGGCCGCTTTTTGAAAAAAGCGGCGCAAAAACTTTCATTTACGCTGGGCCGGCGGCGGTGAAACCAGCACGGCCCAAAGTAAACAAAGTTTTTTTGCTACTTTTTGTTCACAAAAAGTAACCTTCCTCTTCCTTTGCTTTCGATTGTTGCCGACATGCCAAGGCAACCAACGGAAAAAGGGGGATCTCATGAAAGCGCTCGTCTATCGTGGACCTGGCCTCAAAGGTCTTGAAGACCGCCCCAAGCCGCAGATCCAGGCGCCTGGCGATGCGGTGGTGAAGATCGTCAAAACGACCATCTGCGGCACCGATCTGCACATCCTCAAGGGCGACGTGCCGAGCTGCGCGCCGGGCCGCATCCTCGGCCATGAAGGCGTCGGCGTCATCGACGCCGTCGGCGCGGGGGTCACCACGTTCCGGCCGGGGGACCGCGTTCTCATCTCCTGCATCTCGTCCTGCGGCAAATGCGATTATTGCCGCCGCGGCATGTATTCCCATTGCACGAGCGGCGGCTGGATCCTCGGCAACGAGATCGACGGCACCCAGGCCGAATATGTCCGCACGCCGCATGCCGACACCAGCCTTTACCCGATCCCGGAAGGCGCCGACGAGGAAGCTTTGGTGATGCTGAGCGATATCCTGCCGACCGGGTTCGAATGCGGGGTCCTGAACGGCAAAGTGGCTCCGGGGGCGAGTGTGGCCATCGTCGGCGCCGGGCCGATCGGCCTCGCCGCCCTGCTCACCGCCCAATTCTACGCGCCGGCGGAGATCATCATGATCGATCTGGACGACAACCGGCTCGGCATCGCGCGGCAATTCGGCGCCACGCACACTATCAACAGCGCGGACGGGAAAGCGGCGGAGAGCGTGAAGGCGCTGACCGGCGGGCGCGGCGTGGATGCGGCCATTGAGGCGGTGGGCATTCCGGCCACGTTCGAGCTCTGCCAGGACCTGGTCGCGCCGGGCGGAGTCATTGCCAATATCGGCGTCCATGGGCACAAGGCCGATCTCCATCTCGAACGCCTATGGTCCCAGAACATCGCGATCACCACGCGGCTGGTCGACACTGTGACGACGCCGATGCTGCTCAGGACCGTGCAGGCCAAAAAGCTCGATCCCGCACGGCTGATCACGCACCGGTTCCGGCTCGACCAGATGCTCGAAGCCTACGACACGTTCGGCCGGGCGGCCGCGACGCAGGCTTTGAAAGTCGTCATTTCGGCCTAAGGCAAGTATGTGGCCGCTTTTTGAAAAAAGCGGCGCAAAAACTTCTTTTATGCTGGGTCTGAGGCTGTATCGCGGCCACCGCCCATGGCCCAGCATAAATCAAAGTTTTTTTGCTACTTTTTGTTCACAAAAAGTAGCGCTTCCTTTCCTTCGCTTACTGACCCAGCAATTTGAGCAGGCCTTGGCCGTTCCTTCCGACGAGGCGGGCAGCGCTAACAACCGGGTCTCGGCCGGATCTGGACAAGCCGCCCCCGCGCCCGCAGAAGACCGCACCTGCAGGGGTGCGGAGGGAGCGCGAAGCATGAGTGGGACGGTCGCGGATTTCGACGTCATTGTCATTGGGGCCGGCCCGGCCGGGCTCAGCCTTGCCGGCTCGCTCGCGGCGCAGGGGCTCGCCGTCGCCTTGGTCGAGCGCCAGTCCGAGGCGGCGCTCGCGGCGCCGGAGTTTGACGGCCGCGAGATCGCTTTGACCCATTTCTCCGTCGAAATTCTACGCGGGCTGGGCGCCTGGGAGCGCATCCCGGACGAGGCGATCGCACCGCTGCGCGAGGCCCGCGTGCTCAATGGGGCGGGCGGCCACGCGCTGAGCCTCAGCCCGGGCGGCGACCAAAATGAACGGCTCGGCCAGTTGGTCGCGAATCATCACATCCGCCGCGCGCTTTATGAGGCCGCGCAAGGCAAACCCAATATCCGCCTGTTCGCCGACAGCATGGCGACCGGGATTACGGTCGGCGCCGGGCATGCGACGCTGACCTTGGCCGGCGGCGCCAGCCTGAGCGCGCGTTTGATCGTCGCCGCCGACACGCGGTTTTCCGAGATGCGCCGGCGCGTCGGCATCGGCGCCGCCATGCAGGATTTCGGGGCGAGCATGCTGGTGTGCCGCATGGCGCATGAGGCGCCGCACCATGCGGTCGCGACCGAATGGTTCGGCTACGGCCAGACCATCGCCATGCTGCCGCTGAACGGCACGCCGGACTGCCCGCATCTCTCATCGCTGGTGCTGACCTTGCCGGCGCGCGAGATCGAACGGCTGCGGGCTCTGGATGACGCCGCCTTCGGCGCCGAGATCACCAGCCGTTACCAGGGCCGCCTCGGGGCGATGCGCCCTGTCAGTTCGCGCCATATCTATCCGTTGGTCTCGGTCTATGCCCGGCGCTTTGTCGCACCGCGTTTCGCGCTGGTCGGCGATGCGGCGGTCGGCATGCATCCGGTCACCGCGCATGGCTTCAATTTCGGCCTGCGCGGCCAGCACGGTCTGGCGGGGCTGGTTGCCGGGGCCGCGGCGAGAAAAAGCGATATCGGCGCGCCTTCTTTGCTGCAGCGTTACGAGCGCGCCCATCGGTTGGCGACGCAGCCGCTCTATCTGGCCACCAACGCCACGGCCCGGCTTTACACCGATGACAGCCTGCCCGCGCGCCTGCTGCGCGGTGCGGTGCTGCGCATCGGGGCGCGCCTGCCGCCGGTGCGCCAGATGATGGTGGCCAAGCTCATGGAAAAGACCGCGCCGCAGTAAGCAGCAACGAAGAAAGGCTACTTTTTGTGAACAAAAAGTAGCAAAAAAACTTTATTATGCTGGGGCTTGGGCGTTGTCAGCGACATTGCCCCTGGCCCAGCATAAAAGAAGTTTTTGGTGCCGCTTTTTTCAAAAAGCGGCCGCTTTCTTCTCTCCGACCCGCCGCGCTTTTTTCGGCCCATCATTGGTGCCATAGTTTGGGTATGAAATTTTATTCCCTCTACGCCCAGGGGTTCGCCCGCGTGGCCGCCTGCACCATCGAGACGGCGCTGGCGGACCCGGCCCGCAACGCTGAAGCCGTGCTGCTGGCCGCGCGGGACTGCCACCAAAACGGCGTGGCGGTGGCGGTGTTCCCGGAACTGACCTTGTCCGGCTATTCGATCGAGGATCTTCTGCTTCAGGACGCGGTTCTGGACGCGGTGGACCAGGCCGTCATTCGCTTAGCGGAAGCCTCGAAAGATCTGCTGCCCGTTCTGGTGGTGGGCGCGCCGCTGCGCCATGCCGGAAGGCTGTACAACACGGCGCTCGTCCTCCATCGCGGGCGCGTGCTCGGGGTGGTTCCGAAATCCTATCTGCCCACGTACCGCGAGTTCTACGAAGGAAGGCAGATTGCCGCGGGTGACGCGCTGCGGGGGGAGATCGCCATTGCCGGCCAGGTCGCTCCGTTCGGCAACAACCTGATTTTTGCCGCCGAGGATGTGCGTGGCTTCGCGCTGCATGTGGAGATCTGCGAGGATTTCTGGGTCCCGGTGCCGCCGAGCGCACTTGCCGCCCTGGCGGGGGCGAGCATTCTCGCCAATCTTTCGGGCAGCCCGATCACGATCGGCCGCGCCGAGAGCCGGCGGTTGCTGGTGCAATCGGCCTCCACGCGATGCCTGGCGGCCTACATCTATGCCGCGGCCGGGGCCGGGGAGAGCACGACCGAGGTTTCCTGGGACGGCCAGGTGATGATCTATGAAAACGGCGTCTGCCTGGCTGAGGCGGAACGTTTTCCGGAAACGGGCCAGACGGTCATCGCCGATATCGACCTGGACCTGCTCCGCCAGGAACGGATGCGGATGGGCACGTTCGACGATAACCGGCGTACCCATGGCGTGGCGACGGATGGATTCCGCACCATCGCCTTCCGGCTCGCCCCGCCCGGCGACAATTTGGGGCTGGAACGGCGCGTCGAGCGCTTTCCCTTCGTGCCCTCCGATCCCGCGCGGCTCGAGCAGGATTGCTACGAGGCGTACAACATCCAGGTTTCCGGGCTGGTGCAAAGGCTCCGCGCGACCGGGCTCAAACATGTCGTGCTGGGCATTTCCGGCGGCCTCGATTCCACCCATGCCTTGATCGTCGCGGCAAGGGCGATGGACCGGCTGGGCCTGCCGCGGCACAATATTCTTACCTACACCATGCCCGGCTTCGCCACGGGTGACGACACCAAGGCCAATGCCTGGCGCCTGATGACGAGCCTTGGCACCAACGCGCACGAACTCGATATCCGCCCCGCCGCGCGGCAGATGCTGGCCGATCTCGGCCATCCGTTCGGCGAGGGAAAGCCGGTTTACGACATCACATTCGAGAATGTGCAGGCGGGGCTGCGGACCGATTATCTGTTCCGTCTCGCCAACCAGAACAACGCCTTCGTCATCGGCACCGGGGATCTTTCCGAACTCGCGCTCGGCTGGTGCACTTACGGCGTCGGCGACCAGATGTCGCATTACGCCGTGAATGCCGGCGTGCCGAAAACGCTGATCCAGCATTTGATTCGCTGGGTGGCGCGCTCCGGTCAATTCGGCGACGCGGTCGGCGAAACGCTTGAGGCGATTTTGGATACGGAGATTTCGCCGGAACTCGTGCCGGTCGCGGCGGGCGCGACGCCGCAAAGCACGGAAGCAAAAATCGGCCCTTACGCGCTGCAGGATTTCAATTTGTATTACACGCTGCGCTACGGTTTCAGGCCATCGAAAATCGCGTTCCTGGCGATGCACGCCTGGAGCGACGCGCAGATCGGCGCGTGGCCGGCGCATTTTCCCGCCGCGCGGCGCACGCAATACAGCCTCGGGGAAATCCGGAAATGGCTGGAGCTTTTCCTGCGGCGCTTTTTCGCCTTCAGCCAGTTCAAGCGCTCCGCTTTGCCGAATGGCCCCAAGGTGGTCGCGGGCGGCGCGCTATCTCCGCGCGGTGACTGGCGCGCGCCGTCTGACGGCAACGCCACAGCGTGGCTCGCTGAGCTGGTGCACAACGTGCCGGAGGATTAAGGCCAAAAAAGGAAGGACTACTTTTTGTGAACAAAAAGTAGCAAAAAAACTTTTTTATGCTGGGCCATGGGCTGTATCGGGGACAAAGCCCATGGCCCGGCGTGAAGAAAAGTTTTTGCGCCGCTTTTTTCAAAAAGCGGCCTCTTGCTTAAAGCCTTCCTGATCAGGAACCTTTGGGGCCCTGATGCCCAGGTTTACCCTGCGGTTGTTCCGCGGGGCTGCGCTGGCCGGGGGCGGTTTTTTCGCGGCTGGTGCCGCTGGTCGCCGATTTTCCCGGAGGATTCCCCGCATTCTTGTGGCTCTGCGCGCCCGCTTTTACATGCTGTTCGTGAGAGCCGCCTTGTGTTCCGCCCGTATTGGTGGCCATGTTCCACTCCTCTTGAGCTGCCCATTCGGATTTGAAAAATGATCGGCTTGGGTCTGCGTGATATACTCCATTTACCTATGCCGCTTTCTCATTGATTTTTTAATTGGAATTCATAAGAGCGCTGGCGGCCTGCATTTTTCGCGGGGGGAGTGGTCGAGCCCATACGGTTTGGCATGCCAAAGACTGGCTTGAAATCGCTGCCTGCCTCTGCCAGCAGGTAGGAACACGGAACAACGGGATTTTGACCATGCCCTGGACACGCGAACAAATGGCCGCGCGCGCGGCCCAGGAGTTGAAAGACGGTGACTATGTCAATCTCGGGATCGGCATTCCAACGCTGGTTGCCAATTACATTCCGGACCATATCGAGGTCACCTTGCAGAGCGAAAACGGCATGCTGGGGATGGGGCCGTTTCCTTACCCGGACGAGGTCGATGCCGATCTGACCAATGCCGGGAAACAGACGATTTCCGCGCTCCCCACCTCATCCTTCTTTTCCTCGGCCGAGAGCTTTTCCATGATTCGCGGCGGCCATATCGATCTGGCGGTCCTGGGTGCGATGGAAGTCTCCGCCCAGGGCGACATCGCGAACTGGTCCGTGCCGGGGCAGTTCGTCAAAGGCATGGGCGGCGCGATGGATCTCGTCGCCGGCGTCAAGCGCATCATCGTGGTGATGGAACATGTCGCGCGAGACGGCAGCGCCAAGATCGTGGAACAATGCCGCCTACCGCTGACCGGCGCCGGCGTGGTCGATTTGATCGTTACCGATCTTGCCGTGTTCGCCTGCGACAAAATGAAGGGCGGGTTGGCGCTGCAGGAACTGGCGCCAGGCGTGAGCCTCGATGAGGTTGAGCGGAAGACGGCAGTAAGGTTTAAGAAAGAGGGCGCTTTTTGAAAAAAGCGCCGCAAAAACTTTTGTTATGCTGGGCCATGGGCGTTGGCGCTGACGCAGCCTGAGGCCCAGCATAACAAAGTTTTTTTGCTACTTTTTGTTCACAAAAAGTAGCGCTTCCTTTTTCTTTCCTTAAAGAATCTGACTGAGAAACGCCTTGGTCCGCGGATCGCGCGGGGCGGAGAAAAACTCCGATGGCGGCCCTTGTTCGACGATCACGCCTTTGTCGGTGAAGTACACCTCGTTGGCGACCTCGCGGGCGAAGCCCATTTCGTGGGTCACCAGGATGCAGGTCATGCCTTCCTCGGCGAGCTGACGGATGGTGAGAAGCACTTCACCCACCGTTTCCGGGTCGAGTGCGGCAGTCACCTCGTCGAAGAGCATAAGGTCCGGCTTCATTGCGAGCGAGCGTGCAATGGCGACGCGTTGCTGCTGCCCGCCGGAGAGTTCGCCCGGATAGGAATGTTCCTTGCCCTCGAGGCGGACTTTCTTGAGCAAGGCGTAGGCTTCCGCTTCCACTTCCTTCTTGGGGCGCTTCAGCACCTGGATCGGCGCCATCATCACGTTTTGCAGAGCGGTGCGGTGCGGGAACAGATTATATTGCTGGAAGACCATGCCGACATGTTTGCGCAGCTTCAGCTTGTCGAGCTTGGGGTCGTTCACTTCGATGCCCAGAACCTTGATCGACCCGACCTCGAACGGCACCAGCGCGTTCACGCAACGGATCAGGGTCGATTTTCCGGATCCGGACGGGCCGATGATGCAGGCGACCTCGCCCTTGGCGACCGTCATGCTGACGCCTTTGATGACTTCGACATGGCCGAACGATTTGTGCAGATTGTCGATGACGACGAGCGGTTGGGGGGCCATGTCAGTTCCGTACATGATAGCGGCGTTCGAGGCGTTGCGTCGCCCAGGCGATGGGATAGGTATAGACGAAGAACATCAGCAGCACATAGGCGTAGATCGGCGCCAGGAGATAGGGCTTGCTGCCTTCCGCGGCCAGAACCTGGCCGGCCAGGCTCACCACTTCGTTCACGCCGACGATCGAGGCGAGCGTCGTCGAGGTGGTGAGGATGGCGTAAAGATTCATCCAGGGCGGCAGCATGCGCTTCACGCTCTGCGGCAGGATGATCAGCCATAATTGCTGGCGCCGGGTGAAGCCCAGCGATTCGGCGGCTTCCCACTGGCCGGGGTGAATCGAGCGTACGCCGCCGCGCACGATCTCCGCGACATTGGCCATCACCGGCAGGGCCAGGCCGATCACCGCTTTCAGCCAGCTCGGAAGGTTGATGGTCACCGTGCCGACATGGATATGGAACGGCAGCAGGAAAATCATGAAGAAGAGCAGAACCAGCCAGGGCGCATTGCGGAAGAACTGGGTGATCGCCCAGGACGCCCCGCGGAGCGGCCGGGAAGGGGTGATCAGCCCAAGCCCGAGAAACGCGCCGAGGACCGTGCCGATGGCCATGGACAGGAAGCTGATGAGGATGTTGAGGCCAAAGCCGCGCAGCAGCAGTGGTGTCCAGCGGGCGAGGATGGCCAGGACGCTGGCGTGTATCGGCCCGCCCGTGGCGGCGTTGGCGGCCGCCGATGAAAGGAGAATGATGGAAGCCAGCGCAACGCCGTGCCAGGGGGCCAGGCGCAATGTCGGCAGTCCGCCCGCCTGGCGCCGCAAGGGCGCGCCCAAAGGCAGGATGACGGGAAATTTTGAACTCATGTGCCCAACCCCGGCCGGCGCAAGGCGCGCTCCCAGGCGTGCATCGCAAACACCAGGATGCCCACCAGGGCGATATAGATGACGAACAAGACCAGCATCATCTCGGGAACATTCTCATTGTCCGACCAGATCTGGTTCGACACATAGAGCAGCTCGGGCACGGCGATGGCGTAGGCGAGCGTCGTGGTCTTGACCAGATTGACGAGATTGTTGGTGAGCGCCGGCAGGCAGACGCGCAGCGCCAGCGGCAATATCACGTGGACATAGGTCTGGAGGCGCGTGAAGCCGAGCGATTCGGCGGCCTCTGTCGTGGCGCTCGGAATCGCTTCGATGCCCGAGCGAAAAATCTCGACATTGAACGATCCGGCAAAACAGATCAGCGACAGGCAGGCCCAGGTGAAACCATTGATCAAGGGTTTCTCGAAGCCGAGGCTGTTTCGCGTTCCGGGCAGCAGCGCGCTGAGCCCGAAATAGAAAAAATACATTTGCACGAGCGGGGGCGTGTTGCGGAAGAACTCGACATAGCACGCGACGATGCCGCGGACCCACCGTAGCCGTGACATCTGTCCCCAGGCGCCGACGATCCCGACCAGCACCGAACCGGCAATGGTGACGCCCGAAATCATGAGCGTCAGCCAGAGTCCGTTCAGAAACCGGGCGCGATCGTAGGAATCGTAGACAATCGTGAAGTTGACGCCGGTGGTCTCGTTGAGATGCGAAAACCAGGCGGTTAAGTCGTGACCCAGCGTCAATCCTCCTTCGTGCGTGCGGCTTTAGGCTTTGTACTTGTCATGCTGCTGCTCGGCGTAGGCCGAGTGCGGAATGCCATACTTCGTTTCCAGGGAGAGAATATAGCCGGTCTTGGCCCAATCCTCGCTCGCCTGGGAAATGAAGCTGGCGAGCGCCGGTTCGCCGTTCTTCACCGCCATGCCCCAGGGCTGCTCGCCGAGGGTGGGCAGCGGCATGTCATAGGCTTTCCAGAGCGGATCGGTGAGTTCGCCTTCGATCGCGGTGTTGTCGTAGAGGAACGCATCGCAGCGGCCTTGCTGCAGGGCGGCCAGGGCTTCGGCGACGCCGGTGAAGGCGATCAGTTCAGCGCCGTATTTCTCGCCGACATCCTTGTTGTAGAACGAGCCCTGAATGGCGCAGACCGGCACGCCCTTCAGCTGGGCCCAGCTTGTTAGCTTCACGCTCTTGGGCGCCAGAACGTTATAACCGGACGCGTAGTAGTTCGGGTGGATGATGTCGACAATTTTTTCCCGTTCCGGGGTGTCGTTCATGGTGGCGATCAGCAGGTTGATCTTGCCCTGCTGCAGGAACTGGATGCGGTTGGCAGCCACCACAGGCACGAACTGCACCTTCACGCCGAGCCGCTGCGCCAGATTGGCGGCGAGATCGGGCTCGATGCCGATATTCGCGCCCGACGGGCTCAGAAAACCGAACGGCGGATAGTCGGCTTTGACGCCCACCACCAGGACGCCGGCGGACTTGATGTCCTGAAGTTCGTCAGCCTGGGCGACGTTCGTGCCAAAAATCGCCAGCGCGCCGGCCAGCAGTCCCAGGTAAGCTAATTTATTCCGCATGAGCCGATACTCCCTGATGAAACGCCTTGAAACCCCAAAATTATCGCGCCGAGGGCGCTGAGCTTTCGCTATGCGCTCATGCTGCCAAGTTTGTCGCAATGTTGCAAGGAGTGCCTTTATAATGTTCACGTTGGTATTTATTTTGAGACAGATCTTAATAATAATGCCAATGCGCAAGAATTTTCTGTGCTTGAGTCGGCCATTCAAAAAACAGCAGAAATTATGCCTAATATGTGAGCGGCGGCACCGATGCGATGTCCGAATATTGTCGTCACGATGCCTTATTTTATACTCCAGAATCTGACGCTCTGGACACGCCATCGGAGCATCGGGGGCGTATCCAGGGCTTCTTAAGTGGCGCGGGCTGAAACCACACTGGCGGCGATCTGATCGGCGGCGGACGCCCACAAGGCGCTCATGGCGGCGACGATGTCGGAGGCGGTGGCGCCGGCGGGGAGCGTGCGCCTGATGGTCTGCAGGCCGAGCAAGCGATGGTCGGCGCCCGCGTTCAGCGCCGCCTGCACGGTCAGTTCGACATCGCCCGTGGCCGTTGGATCAAACCGCAACACGTTGATTTCGATCTGCAGATCGGATGGCGTTTCGATCGATCCGTTGCTGTCGATGACCGTGGCGTTCTTCAAACGCTGCGCCAGGTCTTCGACCATCGTCGTTTGCAGCGTGTCCGCGAACGGGCCGGCCCAGATGGCGTTGGGGAACGAGCCGGCCACGTAGCGGTTCACCGGCCTGGGGATGCTGCCCTGATCAAGGTAACTCGGGATGCTGATGCGGCGGACGCTGATCGTCAGGGGCGCGGTTTGCTCGACCGGCCCGGGCTCGCTCGCCAGGCGGTATGCTGTCACCGGCGCCGAGCTGCAGGCCGACATGAGGGCGGCGGCCATGAAGACGCCGAGGCTGCGGAGCGTCCTCATGGGTTGCCGCGCCCCAGCAGCAAGGCCTGAGGGTGTAGATTCAGGTAGTCGGCCAGCAGCCTTATGGAACGCAGCGCATCGTTCGCCTGGCTCATCAGCAGGTTCAGGTTGCGTTGGAAATTCGAATCGTCACCGTAGGTTTGCGTCATGGTCTGCAAGGTCTCGTTGGCCGCGCGCAGCGTCTTGTTGAGCTCCGCCAGGTTCTGCTTGATTTGCGGGTTGCCCAGCGTGCCGTTGGCCGTGACCACGAGCTTGTTGAGATTGGAGCTGAGCTTGTTGAAATCCACTTTGGAGAGATTGTTGGAGATGCCGGCCACGGAATTGATGATGTCATCGAGTCCGCCGGACTGGCTCGGAAGCACCAGGGCATCGCCCTCCCTGGCAAGCGGAGCCGGTTTGGCGCCGGCGATCCAGGCGAGCGTGATGTCCTTTTGGCCGGTGACATAGCTCACGGTGCCGAGTTCCGCGCGCAGACCTTGATTGACCATCTTCTGCAGAACCTGGTCAGGACGCAAATTCTTGGGGAATTGCCCGGGCTCCAGAACGCGTTCCGGCTGGATATTCATGAAAACACGGGCTTTTGCTTTGCCGGCGTAAGGATCGATGATCAGCTTCACGCTTTTGACGACGCCGACCTGGATGCCCAGAACGTCGACCGGTGCGCCGCGCGCCAGGCCCGCGACCGAGCTGGTGAAATAAGCAATGACCGGAATTTGATTCTGGTAGCCGGCGGATTGAGCATCGTCATACGTGTTGTAGAGGGGAAACACGGTATTGTTGGGGCTGGGCGCGCTGTTCGCGCCGCTGAACGGCAGATCGAAGGTCACGCCGCCCGAAATGATGGCTTGCAGAGACTGAAATTCGATATGAAAGCCGCCATTCTGGAGTTGGGCGGTAATGCCGGATGATTTCCAGAAACGGCTTTGCGGGCGAATCAGATGGTCGAAGGGCGCGCGGACAAAAATATTCACCGTGACCGGGCCAAGACCGTTCCCGATATCGTATCCCAGGACTTCGCCGACGATGATGTCGCGGTAGAAGACGGGCGAACCGGCCGCCAACGATCCGATGGTGCCGGTCCTGAGCTGGTAGGTCTGGCCGGGCTCGTCGGAGCGCACACCTGGCGGGCCTTCCAGACCGGTGAAATGGTCCTGATACTGGCCGCCGGGCAAGCCCGGATCGACGGCGATATAGGCGCCGGACACGAGTGTGGAGAGGCCCGATAAATTGCCGGCGGTAAAATTGGGGCGTACGACCCAGAAGCGCGCATGGGCGTTGAGGAAGCGCGTGCCGACATTGTTCATGCGCACCCGGACCACGACCTGGCTGTTGTCGTGACTGAGGTCCACACTCTCCACGGTGCCCAGGGCGACGGCCTTGTATTTGACCTGCGTCTGGCCGGCCATGATGTCGTCGCCGCTGGTAAAGGTGATTGTTAACAGCGGCCCTTCCTGGAGAACCGTGCGATAGCCCAGATAGGCGGCGATGATGGCAGCCACGAGCGGCACCAGCCAGACGAAGGAAAAGCGCGGGCGGCGCAGATGCGCGGGCGGCGGCGCCGGCGGCGGGGCATTGCTGGGGGCGGGGGGCTCGACAGGCATTATTCGGGTTCCAGTTCACGCTCGCTCCGGGGCGTTGCGGCGTCCCACATCAAACGCGGGTCGAAGACCGAAACGGCGAACATCGTCAGGATGACGACGGCGGCAAAGCACGGCGCGCCAAGCTCGGCATGCACATAGGCGATCTGGCCAAAATTCACGAGCGCGGCGAGGATCGAGATCATGAACACATCGATCATCGACCAGCGGCCGATGAACTCGATGATGGTGAATGCCCTTGTCCGGCCGGCGATGAAGCGGCGGCTGCTGATCTGGGTCTGGATGAGCATGTAGGCCAGCGATAGCAGCTTGGCGAGCGGAATGCAGATGCTGGCGAAAAAGACCAGGAGCGCCAGCGGCCAGAGACCGTAACTCTGAAGTTCCGTGATGCCGGCCATGATGGTGAACGGATGGACGGCCGCGAGCTGGGTGATCTGCATCACCGGATACAGGTTTGCGGGCATATAGAGGAGTGCCGCGGCGATCAGCAGGGCCCAGCTGCGGCCGACGCTGTGGGGTTTGCGGCGGTGCAGGATGGAATGGCAGCGATGGCATCGTGTGTCGGGCAGGGCATGATTCACCATGCCACAGGCAAGGCAGCCGACATAGGCAAACGCCGCGTGCCCGCCAGCCAAGGCGGCTTGCGTGGGCGCCCCCGGCTTGCTGTCAGCCTCATCCAGGGCGCGCCAGACTGCCTCCTTGTCGAGAGCGGCATCGGCGGCGGCCATCGAGACCATCAAACCGATGAGAAGATAAAGGGCGGTTTCGAGATGGACGACGGCGATGGCGGTCAGCCGCGTGTAGGCCACGAGAAACCCGAGAAGATAGACGTCGATCATCGCCCACGGTGCGATCGCTTCGTGGAAACGAAAGATCGTTTTGAGCCAGCGCGGCCGCACGGATCTGGTTTCCAGCCCGATCAGCGTGACCAGCATGATGCCGAGTTTGAGCCCCGGGAAGAGGGTGGTGACGGCCAGAACGAGCAGCCCGACATCCGCGTAGTTCTGCAGACTGAGGCGCCAGGGGCCGGTGGCGAGATAAGCCAGCTGAAACCGCCCATACACCGAAATGTTGAGGAATGGCGCCATCAGGGCAAAGAGGTAAAACAGCAGCCCGGCGAGACCGCAGGCCAGGGAAAACTCGAACGGAACTTTCCGCATCCGCCACAATGTATAATGACAACGCGGGCATTCCGCGACCAGGCCCGGGCGCATGTCCGGCAGGACGGAAAACAGGCCGCATCTCGGGCATTCCCGCCAGGTCTCGGTTGGCGAGTCACAGACGAACAAGGTTTCGTTGCCCTCTTCCATCAAGAAACCCGGTCTTGACTCATCGTGGCGCCCGATATCGGAGACCCAGCCGGGCCGCCGTACCGCGAAGATGCTGTGGTTGAGCTCTGCGGTGACGCGACTGTTTCATGGTGCGCCTAGGTTTAGGCGATCTGGTTTTGGCTCCGCAAGTGACGCCCCTTTCCGCCGGCGGCATGCGCTATGACAGCACATGGGAGCGCTCGACCATTTGCGCGGCGGCGGCAAGAATGAAAATCAACACGACAGCGCGGAAAATCCCCGGCGGCAAGGCGTCCCGGAGCGGCCGGCCCGCGAGAATGCCGATCACCACGGGGATGCTGGCGAGTGCCGAAAACAGCAGATCGGCTTCATTGGCGTGGCGCGACTGCCCGAACGTGAGGAGCAGGGCGATGATGGAAATGATCAGAACCTGGGCGATCTGCTTGGTGAACTCCTTGCCCGTGGTCCCCGTGGCCAGGAGATAGGTGGCCAGAAGCGGCCCGGGAATTGCGGAGATCCCTTCCATCAGGCCGCCGATGAAGCCGACGATGAGGCCGACGGGACCGGCGGTCCGTTTTGGCAGGCTGAATTTCGGGGCGATCAGCAGCGCCACGCAGGCGGTGATGAGGATGACGCCGGCCAGGCCCATTGCAAAATGTCCCGGGATGCTGAGGAGGATTTTGACGCCCAACACAATGCCAAGGACCGTGCCGATCACCAGGAAGCCGATCTCCCGGAACGTCTTCCAGCTCTGCCCGCCCTCCAGCGCCTGCGGGATATTGCCGATGATGATCGGCATCGAGAGCAGGAGCACCGTCTGCTTGACCGACAGAATGCCGGTGAGGAGAGGGACGGCGACCAACGGCACGCCGATGCTGACCACACCTTTCACCAGCCCCCCGAGCAGGAGCGTGCAGCAAAGAATTAACCACTCACGGGCCGAGAGCGCGTGCAGGCTCGGCCAGAGAAGGCTGTGGGAAAGGGGAAGGTGAATATGAGACATTGCCGGCATGTATCGTCTGCCACACATGCCGGCAATGTAGGGTGCCGAGAAAAGCGGCGCCCGGCGCCCCGGCCGTCCGGGCTTAGAAGCCTTCCAGGACCAGTTTTCCCTTCGTATGGCCGGCCTCAAGCAACGCATGGGCCTTTTTCAGGTTGGCGGCGTTGATCGTGCCGAGCGTTTCGCTCAGCGTGGTGCGGATCGCCCCGGCATCGACCAGCCGCGACACCTCCGTCAGGATCGTATGCTGCGCCTGCATGTCCGGAGTCTGGAACAATGAGCGCGTGTACATAAGCTCCCAGTGGATGGAAATGCTCTTGAGCTTGAACGGCATGATGTCGAGCGTCGCCGGATCATCGATGAGGCAGAGCCGGCCCTGAGGCGCGATCAGTTCCACGATCGCGGCGAGGTGCCGGTCCGTATGGGTGGTGCAAAACACGAAACCGGGGGCGGCAAGCCCGCGCGCGGCCAATTCCTGGTCGAGCGGTTTGCTGTGGTCCAGCACATGATGAGCGCCCAGGGCGCGGACCCATTCCTGCGTTTCCGGCTGTGACGCGGTGGCGATGATTTCCAGGTCGGTGAGCTGGCGGGCGAGCTGAATGGAGATAGAGCCGACACCGCCGGCGCCGCCGATGATCAGGATCGAGGGCTTGAGACCGGCGACAGGCTTTTTGACGTCGAGCCGGTCGAACAAGGCTTCCCACGCCGTCACGGAAGTCAGCGGCAGGGCCGCCGCTTCGGCCCAGGTGAGAGACCGCGGCTTGGCGCCGACCAGGCGCTCATCCACCGCGTGGAATTGCGCGTTCGTGCCGGGGCGCCCGAGTGCGCCGGAATAGAACACTTCATCCCCGACCTTGAACAGGCTGGTCTCGCTGCCGGCTGCGACCACGATTCCCGCCGCATCCCATCCCAGAATCCGCCAGTCTCCCGTGGCCGGGATCAGGCCCTGGCGCACTTTCGTATCCACGGGGTTGACCGACACGGCGCGGATTTCGACGAGCAGGTCCCGGGGGCCGGGAACCGGGGTCGGCGTTTCGAAATCGAGCAACGCCTCGGCGTGCTGAATGGGAAGACAGGCTTTGTGGCCGACTGCGCGCACGGAAATCTCCTGAAATTGATCTGATGCTATGTTCGCGCGCGGCGGAGATTTTCAAGTGCAAGGCCGGGAAGCGGCGCGCCGTGCGGTCCTGGCAGGGGGGATTGCCTCCGGTCGGATCTGGACTAAGTTTCCTTCCGTACAATCGCCAAAGATCGAAAACGCAAGGGAACCCGCGAATATGCCGCCAGCATCTGATACACTAACAACGATCCCGCATTTTATTGGGGGAAGAGCTGTTGTCGGCGTCGGGCGCTTCGGCGATGTGTACAATCCGGCGACCGGCCAGGTGTCTGCGCGGGTGGGGTTGGCGTCGTCCAAAGAGGTCGCGGACGTGGTGGCGGTCGCCCAGGCGGCCTTTCCGGGCTGGGCCGGGCAAACGCCGCTGCGGCGGGCGCGGGTCATGTTCAAGTTCCGCGGGTTATTGGAGCGGCATAGCGAGGAGATTGCCGTGCTCATCTCCGCCGAGCATGGAAAAACCGTCAGCGATGCGCACGGAGAAATCACGCGCGGGCTCGAAGTGGTTGAGTTCGCCTGTGGTATCCCGCAGCTCCTGAAGGGCGATTTCACGGAAGAGGTGGGCAGGGGCGTCGATAGCTGGTCGGTCAGGCAGCCTCTGGGCGTGGTGGCCGGCATTACCCCCTTCAATTTTCCGGCCATGGTGCCGCTCTGGATGCTCCCGGTGGCTCTGGCGTGCGGCAATTGCTTCATCCTGAAGCCCTCGGAACGGGACCCGTCGGCATCGGTGCGCCTGGCGGAGTTGCTGCGGGAGGCGGGCCTTCCTGACGGCGTGTTCAATGTGGTTCACGGCGACAAGGAAGCGGTCGACGCGATCCTGGAAAATCCGGACATCAAAGCCGTAAGCTTTGTCGGCTCCACGCCCATTGCGGAGTATATTTACCGAACCGGCACCGCGAACGGCAAGCGCGTGCAGGCGCTGGGGGGTGCGAAGAACCACATGGTCATCATGCCCGACGCGGACATGGACCAGGCCGCGGACGCACTGATGGGCGCCGCTTATGGTTCGGCCGGTGAGCGCTGCATGGCGGTTTCCGTGGCCGTTACCGTCGGATCGGCAGGGGACGAGATGGTCCGCCGGCTGATCCCCCGAATCGAAGCCTTGAAGATCGGGCCCGGAAGCGACGCGGCGACCGAAATGGGGCCGCTGGTGACCAAGGCGCATTTCGACAAGGTGCGCCATTATGTCGAGATCGGCGTGAGCGAGGGCGCGAAACTGCTCGTCGATGGCCGCAATTTCCAGGCGCCCCAGGGCTATGAGGGCGGCTATTTCCTCGGCGGCTGTCTGCTCGACCATGTGTCGCCGGACATGAAGATCTATAAGGAAGAGATTTTCGGCCCGGTTCTGGGGATCGTGCGGGCGAACTCTTTTGACGAGGCTGTCAGCCTGGTCAACAGCCATGAATATGGCAACGGCACGGCGATTTTCACGCGGGACGGCGACGCCGCGCGGGATTTCGCGCACCGAATTCAGATCGGCATGGTCGGCGTCAACGTACCCATCCCCGTGCCGATGGCGTTCCATTCATTCGGCGGCTGGAAGCGCTCGCTGTTCGGCGACCATCATATGCATGGCCCCGAAGGGGTGCGCTTTTTCACCAAACTCAAGACCGTCACCTCGCGGTGGCCGACCGGCATTCGCAAGGGCGCCGAGTTTATCATGCCGACGCTTGGATAGAAGAAAGTAAGTGGCCGCTTTTTAAAAAAAGCGGCGCAAAAATTTTTGTTTATGCTGGGCCATGGGCGTTGTCGGCGACACAGCCCATGCCCTCCGGGGCTATTCCAACGGTGCTACGCACCGCCGGAACCTTCAGCCCCTCCGCCCAGAGTCATAAAGTTTTTTTGCTACTTTTTGTTCACAAAAAGTAGCCTTTCTTGCTTACTTAAGCCAGAAGCGCACTCAGATCGGCCGATGTCGCGATCGAGAGCAGCGTGCCGGCGACCGGGGACAATGGCTCACGGTTCGGCAAAACGAGCCCCATCATTTGGGTCGCTTCGGGTTCGACCAGCGGCACAGCGCAAAGGTCGGGAATGCCCCCGAGCATCAGCTGGAACGCGTGGGGAACGATACTCGACCAGTCGCCCAAAACCGTGTGGGCGTAGACGCCCAGGAATGTATCATTCACAACGACAGGATTAACCCGCGTGCCGCGCGACGCCAGGATTTCGTCGATGAAACGGCGGTTTTGCATGGTTTCACTCAGCAGGCAGAGGCGCTCTTGAGCTGCTTCCGCCCAGGTGATCGTGCCCCGGTCTGCGAATTTGCTGCCGCGGCGCGTCACGAAAATATAACGTTCCGGGTAAAGAGGGATATGGCGGACATTTTCGAGACGTTTGTCATCAATATAAGTAATGCCGGCATCGATCTCGAACGTCTCGACCGCCTGTTGAATGGCTTTCGCGCTCATCGAGCGGATATTGATGGTAACGTTGGGGTGCTGTGATGCATAGAGTTGCGTGAGAAAAGGCAAAGCTGGCGTGGAACCGGGGACCGCCCCGAGTTCGAGTGTGCCGGATAGGCCGGATGGTGAGCCGCTCAGCCCTTCACGCAGGCTGTCATAATCCGAAAGGATGCGGCGGCCCCATTGCAGCACCTTTTCGCCGTCCGGCGTGAGCCCCATGAAGCGGTGGCCGCGGATGACCAGAACGACCTGTAAATCCTCTTCGAGCTTGCGGATCGCCGAGGAAAGGGTGGGCTGCGCGATGTTGCAGACCTCCGCGGCGCGCGCATAGTGCTTCTCCCGCGCCAAAGTCACAAAATAAAACAGATGTCGGATTAACATTCGGCTTGTAGCTAACAAGTTTTGGCAGTGGCCGACAAGGGGGAAAGGGGCGCCATCCGGTCGATCGGGTATCCCCCCAAAAAGACCGGCATATAAAAGGGAAGCCCGCAGACCCGTCTAACGCAATGGTGCGGCCCTGCCGGGTCCGCATTGTCACGTGTGGCAACATGCCATCCCGCGGCCGGCCGAACTGGCGGCGGGGTCAGCGCTCCGGCCCGACGGAATATTGCTTCACGGTTGCTTCCGTTTGGGCGGAGACTTCGGAGAGGATCACTTCATAGCCCCAGAGATTTGCCAGATGACGGAGGACATCTTTGACATCATGCTCATCGATCAGGCGGCCGCTGTAAATTTTATGCTGCAGGATCAGCTTGCGGTCCCCGCTCAAATCGACATCGACGATTTCGATCTCGGGTTCGTTTTGAATGATATCGAACTGGTCGGCCAGGTTGGTGCGAATCATGCGGTAGCCATGTTCATTGTGAATCGCCTTGACCAAAAGATCTGATTTTCCATCGTCGTAAAGGTTGAAAAATTTCATCTTGCGGATGAGGTGAGGGCTTAGATATTGCCGGATGAAACTCTCATCGCGATGGTTTTCCCAGGCGTCTTTCAGAACGCCCAGCCAGTCTCCGCAGCCGGCGATCTCCTGGTTCCAGGCTCTGTCTTCGTCGGTCGGCGTTTCGCAGACGCGCTTGATGTCCTGCATCAAGCCAAAGCCGAACGCATAAGGGTTGATTCCATAATATCCGGGGTGGTCGAAGTCCGGCTGAAAGACCGCCGCCGTATGGCTCTGGAGGAATTCGATCATCGCGCCTTCCGTCAACAGGCCGCGCTGGTGCATCCGGTTCATGATGTAATAATGAACGAATGTCGCGCATCCTTCGTTCATCATTTTGGTTTGCTTCTGGGGATAGAAATATTGCGCGATCAGCCGCACGATCCGGATGATTTCCCGTTCCCACGGCTTGAGGACGGGGGATTTCTTTTCCAGAAAATAAAGGATATTTTCTTCGGGAAGGCCAAGCAGATGCCGTCTCTCGTTCACGCTTCCAAGGTCGCTCGTGGCCTTGGCGGAAGACGGCACGGTTTTCCAAAGCTCGTTATATGAACGCTCCTGTTCTTCCAGACGCTCGCGCGCCTTGCGTTCCTCATCGCCAAGATTGAAGGTCTTGCGCTTGGGGTAGCGATTGACGCCTTGCGGCATGAGCGCATGGGCAGCATCCAAAATGCGTTCGACCTCGGCTTCGCCGTAACGCGATTCGCACAGGGCGATATAGTTCTTGGCGAATTCGAGGTAAGGCAGAATGCCGTTGGCGTCCGTCCATTGCTTGAACAAATTGTTATTCTTGAAGAAATAATTATGGCCGAAGGCCGCGTGCGCAATCACCAAAGCTTGCATCGTCATGGAATTCTCTTCCATGAGGTAGGATATGCAGGGGTTTGAGTTGATCACGATTTCATAGGCGAGGTTGCGGAGCCCATGGCGATAGAGCAACTCGTCTCGTGCAAAGTTCTTGCCGAACGACCAATGCTGGTACATCAGCGGCATGCCGATCGACGAATAGGCGTCGAGCATCTGCTCAAACGTGATGATCTCTATCTGGTTGGGATAAAGGTCGAGGGCGAGCTCCTTTTCCGCGATTGCGTTGATTTCTTGGTAAATGCGCTTCAGACTCTCGAAGTTCCAGTCTTTGGCGCCTCTTTCTGAGATTGTGTAATTCATCGCCCCTCACTTCACCTTTTTCAGCGGCGTGAAAAGGTCACGGAAGACCGGGAAGATCTGCGACCTGTCATTGACCTTTCGGGCGGCGATCGGCTCTCCGCTGCGTATGAGGGCATCGTAGGTCCGCCAAAGATCGGTGATTTGCGTCATGCCATCCGGCTGACCAACCTCGATATACGCGAAATATTGGCAGGCAGGGAGGATCTTGTCCTTCAGGAGGCTGACGATTTTCGCATTGTCGCTGGGAACATTGTCGCCGTCGGACGCCTGGGCGGCATAAATATTCCATTGGTCCGAATTGTATTTTTGTCCCATGACACGGAGCATTTCCTCGAAGGCCGTCGAGACGACCGTGCCGCCGGTCTCCGTGCTGAAAAAGAACGTGTCTTCATCGACTTCACGCGCCATATGGGTGTGGCGAATGAAGACGAGATCGACATCCTTGTAGCGCCGGCGCAGGAAGAGGTAGAGCAGCTTATAAAAGCGTTTGGCCAGATCTTTCATATGTTCCGTCATCGAGCCGGAGACATCCATCAGACAGAACATGACGGCGCTGGTCACGGGCTGGGGAACCAGCTCAAACCGATTATAGCGGATATCGATCGGATCGATGAAGGGAATGCGCTGATTCCGCTGCCGGTGGAAGGCGAGTTGCCGGGAAAGCTCCGCGCGTTTCTCGATGCTCTCGGGATCGTCCAATTCCGCGAGCCGGTCGATCTCTGCTTCGAAGAGGGCAAGCTTGGAGGGGTGCGGCCGTTTCAACGCGATGCGGCGCGCCAGGCTGTTGCGCATCGTGCGTGTGAGATTCATATTGGGCAGCGACCCGCTGATCGCATAACCGGCACGAATTGGCGTAAAATTCTCAGAAGACTTCATCTGCTTGCGCAGGAGGTCGGGAAGTTCGAGATCGTCGAAGAATATGTCGAGAAATTCGTCCTGGCTGAGCACGAACTGAAACCCGTCCTCGCCTTCCCCGTGAGCGGAGGCTTGCCTTCCGCCGGCGCCCGCTTGCGGTGTGCTGCGTTTCAGCCGGTCGCCTTCTTCATATTGCTTGTTGCCGGGCAGAACGTAATGGCGCTGGCCGTGGGCGGACGAATGCCGTATCTGCGGTTCCTTGAGCCGGCTGGTCCTGACCCAGAGTTTTTCGTCTCCGCCAAGGTCGGAGATGCTGCGTTCGGACGTGGCCTTATGAACAGCCTCCACAAGTTCCTGCTTGGCGCGCCGGATGAAGCGCCGGCGGTTGGACAGGCTTTTGCCTTGTGGGTTCAAACGGCGGTCGATGATGTTCATTTCAATGACTCATGCTTCTATCCCGCTTGTTTCACGCGCATATACCATTCCACCAGGCGCCTGACCTGCCGTTCGGTGTAGCCGCGACTCATCATACGTTCGAGGAATTCGGAGTGTTTCCGCTCCGTCTCGACTTCTTTCTTGGTGCCGAAGCTGATCACCGGCAAAAGATCCTCGACCTGGCTGAACATCCGGCGCTCGATGACCTCCCGGATTTTTTCGTAGGACGTCCATGATGGATTCTTGCCTTCGCGCTGCGCGCGCGCCCGCAGCGCGAATTTCACGACCTCATTGCGGAAATCCTTGGGGTTGGCGATCCCGGCAGGCTTTTCGATCTTGGTCAATTCCTGGTTCAGCTGTTCGCGGTCGAGCATCTGCCCGGTATCGGGGTCCTTGAAGTCAAGATTTTCGATCCAGGCGTCAGCGTAATCAAGGTAACGATCGAACAGATTCTGGCCATAATCGTTATAGGATTCCAGATATGCCTTCTGGATTTCATTGCCGATGAACTCGGCATAGCGCGGCGCCAGAATGCCCTTGATGAACTCAAGATACTGCTTCTCGGTCTCCTCGCCGAACTGCTCGCGCTTGATATGCTGCTCCAGCACATACATGAGATGAACCGGGTCGGCGCCGACCTCGCGCGTGTCGTGGTTGAAGGTCGCCGAGAGCACCTTGAAGGCGAATCGTGTGGAGATGCCTTCCATGCCTTCATCGACACCGGCGGTATCCCGATATTCCTGCATGGTTTTTACGTTCGGTTCGGTGTCCCGCAGGTTTTCGCCATTGTAAACCCGCAACTTCGAAAAGAGGTTGGAGTTCGGGTGGGGGCGCAGGCGGGACAGCACGGCGAAGCGCGCGAGCATTTCCAGTGTGGCCGCGGCGCAAGGTGCCTCGGCGAGCTCGCTGTTGCGGATCAGCTTATCATAAATTTTCTGCTCTTCGGTCACCCGGAGGCAATAGGGCACCTTGATCACGCAAATCCGGTCGATGAAGGCCTCGTTGTTTTTGTTGTGTTTGAAGCCTTGCCACTCCGCCTCGTTCGAGTGGGCGAGGATGATACCGTGGAAGGGAATGGCGCCGATATTCTCGGTGCCGGTGTAATTATTCTCCTGGGTCGCGGTGAGCAGCGGGTGAAGAATTTTAATCGGCGCCTTGAACATTTCCACGAATTCAAGAAGCCCCTGCGTGGTCCGGTTGAGGCCGCCGGAATAGCTGTAGGCATCCGTATCGTTCTGGCTGTAGAGCTCGAGCATGCGGATGTCGACTTTTCCCACCAGGCTGGAAATGTCCTGATTGTTCTCGTCGCCCGGCTCGGTTTTCGCGACGGCGATCTGCCGGAGCCGGGACGGGTGCAGCTTCACCACCGTGAATTTGGAAATGTCGCCGCCGAACGAATCCAGGCGCTTGACCGCCCAGGGCGACATCAGGCCGGGCAGCCGGCGCGGCGGGATGCCGAACCGCTCTTCGAGCTCGGCGCCCATATGGTCGGGATGGAACAGGCCGAGCGGGCTTTCAAAAATCGGGCTCAGCTGTTGCCCGGCCTTGAGCACATAGATCGGGATCTGCTCCATGAGCTGTTTCAGCCGCTCGGCGATCGAGGATTTTCCGCCACCCACCGGGCCCAGCAGATAGAGAATCTGCTTGCGCTCTTCGAGCCCCTGGGCAGAATAGCGGAAGAAGCTGACGATCCGCTCGACAGTATCCTCCATGCCGAAAAAATCGGCAAAAGCGGGATAGACTTTAATCGTGCGGTTCATGAAGATCCGCCCAAGGCGCTGATCTTTCGCGGTATCAATCAGTTGTGAGTCACCGATCGCCGCGACCATGCGTTCAGCCGCGGAGGCGTATGTCATGGGGTCTTTCCGGCACAGCTCAAGATATTCGAGGAGCGACATTTCGTGTTGCCGCTGCGCTTCGTATGACTGCATCGAACGAGAGAAAATCTGGTCGGTCATACCCATGATTACTCCTGTCTTCAGAGTTTACGCCCCGCTGTCTTTCCGCAGCGTCCGGATACTCCACGGTTCCTTCGTGGCTTTAAAATAAATATATAGGGGCGAAACGGGCCCAAACGATACAACCAAACGATACGGGATGTGGATTTTTTGCAATTCCCCGAAGCCTCATCTTTTTGATTCTTTGTAAATTACCTTCGTCCTTCTGGTTATGGGAAGTCTAAGCTCTGCATGAGCTGCGTGACCAGAAGAAAAATCAAACATCACAGGAATTTATCGAGCCCCCCAGGCGCCGGCGGGCGGGGGAAAACGGTGAATTTCGAGGTTGTTTTCAAGGCGTTCGCCACGGATAGGTCGTGGGTTCTTACTTAATTTTTGAGCTTCAAAACGAACATTAAATCAAGGTTCGAGGCGAGCCGCACTGACGCGGCCAAGCGGCGGGGGACGAGAGTCACAGCATGGGCAATGTCGATCCGCTTGAGGTTTTGGCCAGCCATGCCTTTTTCCGGGTGGCGAGCGCGCAAGGATCGCCCGGAAATCGCGTGCGCATTTTGTGCGACGGGCCGGAGACTTTCGCCGCCTGGTTGCGCGCGATCGATGGCGCCACCGCGACCATCCATCTGGAGAATTACATTCTCCAGGAAGACGAGGTCGGTGAGGCGTTCGCCGCGGCGCTGTGCCGCGCGCAACAAAGAGGGGTCGCGTGCAAAATCATTTATGATTGGCTCGGCTGTGTTTCCCGGACCTCACCACGCTTCTGGCGGCGGCTGGCCGAGGCGGGAGTGCAGGTTCGCCGGTATAACCCGCCGCGTTTTGTGAACCCTTTGCGTTTGATCAGCCGCGACCATCGGAAGATATTATGCGTCGATGGCATGGTGGCGTTTACCGGCGGGCTTTGCATCGGGCACGACTGGGTCGGCAATCCGGCGCGCGGCGTGCCCCCGTGGCGGGATACGGCGGTTGAACTCCACGGTCCGGCAGTGGCGCATATCGAGGCGGCGTTCTCCGACAGCTGGGCGTCTGTGGGGGGCGGGCATTTGCCACCGGCCGCGCCGCCGCCGGCCTTGGCCGTCGCGCCGGATGGCTGCGACGTGTCGGTGATCGCCGGCCGCCCGGACGCGATGGGATTGTATCGCCTGGAGCAGCTTGTCGCGGAAGTTGCGGCACGCTCGCTGTGGCTCACCGATGGCTATTTCGTGGCGACCACGGGCTATGTGCGCGCTTTGGCGGGCGCGGCGCGCATGGGGGTCGATGTCCGGCTCCTGGTGCCCGGGTCCAGCAACTGGCCGTTGGTCGGCGCCTTGTCCAAATCGGGCTATCGGCCTTTGCTGCGGGCCGGGGTGCGGGTGTTTGAATGGAACGGGCCGATGCTGCACGCCAAAACCGCCGTCGCGGATGGAAGCTGGACGCGGATCGGCTCGAGCAATTCCAACCTCGCGAGTTGGGTGGCGAACCGCGAGCTCGACGTGGCGATCAGTGACCGCGCCGTCGCGCAGCAGATGGAGGATATTTACCGGGCGGATTTGCAGAACAGCACGGAAGTCGTGCTGTTCACAGGGCGGCACGGCAAAAGACGGCCGGTGGCGACTCCGTCCATCCATCAGCCCTATACGATGAGAACGATGTCAGGCCGGCTGTTTTCGGGCGTGATCGGGCTGGGCAGCACTCTGAGCGGCTTGTTTTCGCAGCGGCGCAGCGTCCTGCCGGAAGAGGCGCTGGTGATCTGTGCCAGCGGCGCCATGCTGGTCTGTCTTGCCTTGCTCGCCTTCTTCGTGCCGCGCCTGATCGCCTGGGTGATCGCCTTGATCGCGTTATGGTCGGGCGTCGGTCTGCTGATGAAAGCATGGCGGCTGTGGAGTTCGGACGGCGAGATAGACGAGTAGAATGAAAATCATAAGCTGGAATCTCCGGCATTCGCGGGGCGCGGAGATCGGCCACATTCAGGCGCTGGTTCACGAGCATCGCCCGGACCTGTTGCTCATGCAGGAGGTTACGGCGGAGATCGACGGCGCCGCCGAGCGGTTTGGCGGCTACTATGCGCGGTGCGCCTTGCCCGGACGCAAGCACGGGCTGGCGGCGTGGAGTCCGCATCCGTTTCATCGTCCCACGCAAAACCTCGCCTTGCAACGCGGCCTCATCGTCCGCCGCATCTGTCAGCTTCTGGAGTTCGACGGCTATACCATTGCCAATGTGCATCTATCGCACGGGCAAATGCTCAACCGCCTGCAGCTGCGCCGGATCGCCGCCGTGCTGTCGCCGCGGGCGGCGATCCTGGGGGATTGCAACATGGTCGGCGCGCCGTTCCTGCCTGGCTTTCAGGATGTTGGCGGGCGCCAGCCCACGCATCGTTCGGTTGGCCTGTTCCCCTTGCGGCTGGACCGTTGTTTCGTGCGCGGCTTGCGGTGTCTCGGGGCGGAGGTGCTGGCCCCGGGGGCGTCGGACCATCACCCCTTGCTGGTGTCGTTAGAGCGATGACTTTAAGTCGGACCATGAAACGGTTCGACTTAAAGTCTGAAGCGCCCTCTAACTTGCCTGGCGAGAGGCGGATGCAGATTTTAGATCGGAGCGCGGCGTGATTCGATCTAAAATCATCCGGCTCTGGCGGCCTGAGCGTCATGGGCAGGCGACGCGGCGTGTGGCGCGATTGCTCCGGTCTGGCCCCTGCGGTACGAACATGCGTCCGGCCGCACCGCACGCAGATCGGCGGCAAACCTATCGAATTTTCGGGAGGGATCAATGCGTTATGACACGTTACTTCTGGACCAGGTGGCGGCGGTCACTCTGGTCCGGCTCAACCGCCCCCAGGCGCTGAACGCGCTCAACAGCCAGGTTCTGCAAGAGCTCGGAGACGTCTTTTCTGAATATGAGCGCAACGATAGCAAGCGTTGTCTGATTTTAACCGGAAGTGAAAAAGCTTTTGCCGCCGGCGCGGATATCAAGGAGATGCAGCCGAAAGGCTTCGCGGCGATGTATGGCGAAAATTTCTTCGGCGGTTTCGAGCGCCTCGTCGCGGCGCGCAAGCCGTGGTTCGCCGCAGTCTCCGGGTTCGCCCTGGGCGGGGGATGCGAGCTGGCAATGATGGCGGATTTCATCATCGCCGCCGATACCGCCAAATTCGGCCAGCCTGAGATCAAGCTGGGAATCGGCCCGGGCATGGGCGGGTCGCAGCGCCTGACCCGGGCGGTCGGCAAGGCGAAGGCGATGGAGATGTGCCTGACCGGGCGCATGATGGACGCGCAGGAGGCCGAGCGCAGCGGCCTGGTCGCGCGGATCGTGCCGGCGGACCAGCTGAACGAGGAAGCCTTGAAGACCGCGCAAGCCATCGCCGATATGGCGCCGCTTGCGGCGATGGCGGTGAAGGAAATGGTGAACGCCGCCTTCGAGACGGGCCTGACTCAGGGCGTGTTGTTCGAACGGCGTCTCTTCAACGGCCTTTGCGCCACCAAGGACAAGGAAGAGGGAATGGCCGCCTTTATCGAAAAGCGCAAGGCGGTGTGGCAGAGTTGTTAGGAGAAGGCTACTTTTTGTGAACAAAAAGTAGCAAAAAAACTTTATGACTCTGGGCCATGGGCGTTGTCGCTGACGCAGCCCATGGCCCAGCATAACAAAAGTTTTTGCGCCGCTTTTTCCAAAAAGCGGCTGCTTTCTTTAAAAAAACGCCACGGTTCATCGACATGAGGAGAATCTGATGAGAGTTAACAACGTGTTGGAAACCATCGGCAAGACGCCGCATATTCGGCTGAGCCGCCTGTTTCCCAAGGCTGAGGTCTGGGTCAAGTCCGAACGCGGCAATCCCGGCGGGTCGATCAAGGACCGCATCGCCTTGTCGATGGTTGAAGCGGCCGAGGCTGACGGAAGCCTGCGGCCGGGCGGTCTGATCATCGAGCCGACTTCGGGCAATACCGGCATCGGCCTGGCCCTGGTCGCCGCGGTGAAGGGCTATAAGCTGATCCTCGTCATGCCTGAATCGATGTCGGTCGAACGCCGGCGGCTGATGCAGGCTTACGGCGCCACCTTCGACCTCACGCCGAAGGAGAAGGGCATGAAAGGGGCGATCGAGCGCGCCCAGGAACTGGCGGCGAACATGGAAGGCGCGTGGATTCCGCAGCAATTCGAAAATCCCGCGAATATCGAGATCCATGCGCGCACCACCGCCCAGGAGATTCTCGCCGATTTTCCGGACGGGATCGATGTTCTGGTCACCGGGGTCGGCACCGGCGGGCATATCACCGGCTGCGCCGAGACGCTGCGCCAACATTGGCCGAACCTGAAAGTGTTCGCGGTCGAGCCCAGCCTGTCGCCGGTGATTTCCGGCGGCGCGCCCGGGCCGCACCCGATTCAGGGCATCGGCGCCGGGTTTGTGCCGAAAAACCTGCATGTCGACGTGCTGACCGGCGTGATCCAGGTCGAGGCCGAAGAGGCGCGGGAATTCGCGCGGCGCTCGGCCCGCGAAGAAGGGCTGCTGGTCGGCGTGTCGTCCGGAGCCACCTTGGCGGCCATCGCCAAAAAGCTGCCGGAGCTGGAGCCCGGCGCGCGGATTCTCGGGTTCAATTACGATACCGGCGAACGTTATTTGTCGGTGCCGGACTTTTTGCCGGCGTAGCAGCAAGAAAAGTAGCCGCTTTTTTTTAAAAAGCGGCGCAAAAATTTTTGTCTATGCTGGGCCTGAGGCTGTGTCGCTGACAACGCCCATGGCCCAGCAAAACAAAGTTTTTTTGCTACTTTTTGTTCACAAAAAGTAGCCTTCCTTACTTCGTTGCGAGCGGCCTGTAACGGTGCTAGATTCTTGCGACCACAAACAAAAAAATGAGGAAACGGTCATGCTCGATGCAGCCATCGCCCCCCTCGCGGGCAGCGCGATTGCGGGGTTTTCGTTCAAGCCGCGTTACGATAATTTTATCAACGGCAAGTTCACCGCCCCGTTGGGCGGGCAGTATTTCGACAATGTCTCGCCGATCACCGGCCATGTTTTCACCCAGGCCGCGCGTTCCACGGAGGCGGACATCAATCTGGCGCTGGATGCCGCGCACGCGGCGGCCGAGGCCTGGGGCAAGCGCAGTGTGGCGGACCGGGCGCTGATTCTCAACCGCATCGCCGACCGGATGGAACAGAATCTCGATCTGCTCGCCTATGTCGAGACGGTCGACAACGGCAAGCCCATTCGCGAGACCACGCTGGCGGACATTCCGCTCGCCATCGATCATCTGCGCTATTTCGCGGCGTGCGCGCGGGCGCAGGAAGGCACGCTGTCGGAAATCGACGAGACGACGATCGCTTACCATTTCCACGAACCGCTCGGCGTGGTGGGGCAGATCATCCCGTGGAATTTCCCGCTGCTGATGGCCATTTGGAAGCTGGCGCCGGCGCTTGCCGCGGGCAACGCGGTGGTTCTGAAGCCGGCGGAACAGACGCCGATCAGCATCATGGTTTTCGCCGAGTTGATTGCCGACCTGCTGCCACCGGGCGTGGTCAATATCGTGAACGGGTTCGGCCTGGAGGCGGGCAAGCCTCTGGCGTCGTCGAACCGCATCGCCAAGATCGCGTTCACCGGTGAGACCACGACCGGGCGGCTGATCATGCAGTATGCCAGCCACAATTTGATCCCCGTGACCCTCGAACTCGGCGGCAAGTCGCCGAATATTTTCTTCGCCGATGTGATGAGCCAGGACGACGAATTTCTCGACAAAGCGGTCGAGGGCTTCCTGCTCTTTGCCCTGAATCAGGGGGAGGTTTGCACTTGCCCGTCACGGGCGTTGATTCAGGAGAGCATTTACGATCGCTTCATGGAACGCGTCTTGCAGCGTGTCACAGCCATCAAGCAGGGCAATCCTTTGAGCGGCCAAACGATGGTCGGAGCGCAGGCTTCGAGCGAACAGGTGCAGAAGATCCTGTCCTACATCGATATCGGCAAACAGGAGGGCGCGGAGCTTCTCGTCGGCGGCGGCCGGCCGGAAATGGCCGCCGAACTGTCCGAGGGGTTTTACATCGAGCCAACCATCTTTCGCGGCAACAATAAAATGCGCCTGTTCCAGGAGGAAATTTTCGGGCCGGTGCTGGCCGTCACGACTTTCAAAGATGAAGCGGAGGCCCTGCGGATCGCGAACGACACGCTGTACGGCCTGGGGGCCGGCGTGTGGTGCCGCGATGGCGCGCGCGCCTATCGGATGGGGCGCGCCATCAAAGCGGGGCGGGTGTGGACGAACTGTTATCATCTCTACCCCGCGCATGCCGCGTTCGGCGGCTACAAGCAGTCGGGGATCGGGCGCGAGAACCATAAGATGATGCTGGATCATTACCAGCAAACCAAGAATCTTCTGGTCAGCTACAGCCCGAACGCGCTCGGTTTCTTTTAAGGCGCGACGAAGATGACCATGCTGCCGCAGCGGGTTGTGGCCACGGATGCGGCTTTGCATCTCATCGCCAGGCTGCGGCAGAGTCATGGGGATATCATCTTCCACCAATCGGGCGGATGCTGTGACGGCTCGTCCCCGATGTGCTTCGCTGATGGCGATTACATCGTGGGGCCGCAGGATGTCCGCCTCGGCGAGATCGGCGGTGCGCCGTTCTACATGAGCCCATCGCAGTTCGCCTACTGGAAAAACACCCAGCTGATCATCGATGTTGTCGCCGGCATGGGCGGTATGTTTTCCCTCGAGAATGGCACGGGGTTACGCTTTCTCACGCGATCGCGGGTGTTTGGCGACGACGAGGTGGCGGCGCTGGAGCGCGGCGCGTAATCACCGTTGGCCGGCGGGGTGTGTTCGCCTATCATGACCTCGAACATCTTGTTAGAGGTCGATGAAATGATCAAACGCATCGTTGTTCTGGCCGCTGGCTTTGTCGGCATGGCGCAAACTGCGGGCGCGGCCGCGCCGCCTTCGTTGTACAGCGCGCCGCAGGCGGCAACGGGCGCGGACATTTATACGCAAAATTGCGCGGGCTGCCACGGCGCGGCGCTGCAAGGCGGGGTCGGGCCGGCCTTGACGGGGACGAGCTTCGCAGCACCCGCCGGCCATACCACGCTGGGCGGCGTTTTCACCATCCTCGCGCAGCAGATGCCGGCCGACCGCCCCGGCGGCCTGTCGCACGGCCAGTATGAAAATGTCATGGCGTACATTTTGAGCAAAAACGGCTATGCGGCCGGCAGCGCTGCGCTGGGGTATCAGGCCAGCCTCGCATCGTCTGTGCCGCTCGTCTCCCAGGCCAGGTAAGGGCAGCGGGCTATTCCCAGGACGGCAGCGATAGGATAGGCTTTCTGACAAAGGCCGTTCAGGTTAGGGTTTGGAGGAAACGAAACGGCGCTCGGCGGCCCTGAGTCCCGCGAAGATGCCGCCTTTTGGTCCCCGAACGGTCATGTCTCGGCGATGGGATGAGCGGTGCGCCGCGCATCCGGGAGGTTGGTCTTGCAGATAAAAGTGTTGGGGGCCGCGGCGGGGGGAGGTTTCCCCCAATGGAATTGCCGTTGCGAGAATTGCCGCCGCGCCCGCCTGGGCGATCCGGCGGTAAAGCCCCGCACCCAGGCTTCGCTGGCGGTGAGCGCGGATGGGAAGCGCTGGGTTTTGCTCAATGCCAGCCCGGATTTGCCGGCGCAACTGCGTGCGGCGCCGCAATTGCACCCCGCGGACGGTGCCGCACGGCGTGGGGCGCCGATTGCCGCCGTCATTCTCTCCGGCGGGGATATTGACTGCATCGCCGGGCTTTTGTCCCTGCGCGAAGGGCATGCGTTCAACATCTACGCCCCGCCTTTCGTCGATCGCATCTTGCACGAAAATCAGGTCTTTTCCGTTCTCGACAAAAAGCACGTGGCATTCCACGCCCTGCGGGAAGGGCACGCCAGCGAACTCTTGGATGCTGCGGGTGAGCCGCTCGGCCTTGGCGTGGAGACCTTCGCCGTGCCGGGGAAAATTCCCTTATATCAGGAAGCGGGCAGGGATCTGCCGGACCTGCTCGACGCCCAGGCTGTGGTTGGGCTGCGGCTGTGGGATAAAGCGGGCCGCACGCTGTTCTTCGTGCCCGGCTGTGCCCGGGTCACACCGGAAATACTGCGTCGTTTCGAGGCGGCGGATGCGGTGTTTTTCGATGGCACCTTGTGGCGGGATGATGAAATGATCGTCGCCGGCGTGGGCACGAAGACCGGGGCGCGGATGGGGCATGTCAGCCTTTCCGGGCGCGATGGCAGCCTGGCGGCCTTTTCAGGGGCGAAAATCAGGCGTAAAATATATATTCATATCAATAATACAAACCCGATCTTGTGTGACGATTCGCCTGAGGCGGAAATGGTGCGCGCGAACGGTTGGGATATTGCCTGGGACGGAATGGAAATAACTTTATGATGGAAAAATTAACAAACGTAAAATTAACCAACGCGGAATTCGAGCAGGCGCTGCGCGATATCGGCGCGCGTCATTACCATAATCATCATCCGTTTCACCGCATGCTGCATTCCGGCGCCTGTTCGCAGAGCCAAGTTCAGGCCTGGGCCTTGAACCGGTATTATTACCAGAGCTCAATTCCGAAAAAGGACGCCATCATCGTCTCCCGGTTGCCCGGCGCCGATGACCGGCGGATCTGGCGCCAGCGCCTGGTCGACCATGACGGCGAGCAGCCGGGCGACGGGGGAATCGCGCGGTGGCTGCGGCTGGCCACGGGGGTGGGGCTGGAGCCGGCCTATGTGGAATCGACCGCCGGTATTCTTCCCATCACACGCTTTGCCGTCGACGCCTATGTGCATTTTGTCCGTGACCGGAGCCTGCTCGAGGCGGTGGCGTCGTCTCTGACTGAATTGTTTTCGCCCTCCATCATCGCCGAGCGCGTGTCGGGGATGCTGGCGCATTATGATTTCGTGTCGCAGGAGACCTTGGCTTATTTCAACGCCCGGCTCCATCAGGCGCCGCGCGACGCCGATTTCGCGCTGAACTATGTTCTCACGCGGGCGGAGACGCGCGCGGAACAGGAGAAGGTGCTCGCGGCGCTGCGCTTCAAATGCGATGTTCTCTGGGCGCAGCTGGATGGTTTATATGGTGCCTATGTCGCGCCGGGGCATATTCCCCATGGCGCGTTTCTCGCAGCACCCGCGGCGGAGTCCGTCGCGCGGTGACGATCACGAGCACCTTTGTCCCGGCGCTGCGGCGCGGCGTGCGCCGGCAGTTCGACAAGGCCAGGAATGTCCCGATTCTGATGGCGCCGGAAAAAATCATCGTGCTGGATGACATCGCCGATGCGATCCTCGCGGAATGCGATGCGGCGTCTTCCGTCGATGACATCATTCAGCGTTTGTCGGCGCGTTTCTCGGCGCCGGCCGAGGAGATTCGAAATGATGTTATGGTGTTCCTGCAGACATTGCTTGATCAAGGGTTGATCCAGCCATGAACGCGATCTCCCCCCCGCTGGCGCTGATGGCGGAACTCACGCATCGTTGCCCGCTGCAATGCCCGTATTGTTCCAACCCCGTGGAAATGCTCAAGGCCGGGCAGGAGCGGGACACGCAATTCTGGGAGCGCGTGATCGCGGAGGCCGCCGATCTCGGCGTGCTGCAGATTCATTTTTCGGGCGGCGAGCCCACGATCCGTCAGGATCTGCCGCAGCTGGTGGCGCACGCCACCGCGCAGGGGCTTTATGCCAACCTAATCACCTCGGCCGTGCTGCTGAACGAGGCGAAGCTGCGCGAATTGGCGTCGGCGGGACTCGGCCATGTGCAGGTCAGCCTCCAGGGCGCCAACGCGGAAACGGCCGATCGCATCGGCCACTATAAAGACGGGCACGAGAAGAAGCTGAGCATCGCGCGCATGGTGCCGCAAGCCGGCATGTCATTGACCATTAACGCCGTCGTGCATCGCCAGAATTTGCAGGAATTGCCGGCGATCATCGACCTCGCGGTGGAACTCGGCGCAGACCGGCTCGAAGTGGCCCATGTGCAATATCATGGCTGGGCATTCCGTAACCGGGCCGCCCTCATGCCGACGCGGGAACAGTTCGAAGACGCGGACCGCCTCGTGGCCGAACGGCGTGAAAGCCTGAAGGGCCGATTGGTCATCGATTATGTCGTGCCTGATTATTACGCGGAGGTTCCCAAGACCTGTATGGGCGGCTGGGGGCAGAAAATGCTGAACATCGCGCCCGATGGCCGTGTTCTGCCCTGTCATGCCGCGCAAACCATTCCCGGCCTTCTGTTCGACACGGCGGGAGAGCGCACATTGCGCGATATCTGGGAGCATGGCGAGGCCTTCACGCGGTTTCGCGGCACGGGATGGATGGAAGAGCCCTGCGCCTCATGCGCCATGCGGGAAATCGACTGGGGCGGCTGCCGCTGCCAGGCGCTCGCCATCACCGGCAACGCGGCGGCCACGGACCCGGTCTGCCGGTTTTCGCCCCATCATGCGCGCATGAACGACATGGCGGAGGCCGAGGCCAAAGCCGACCAGCATGATCTGATCTATCGGCGCTTCTGAAGCGGCCTGCCAGGGGCGGCGTTTCAGTGCCCGGCGGCGCATAATGTCACGCCGGTTTTTCCGGGAGCGGCCGCTTTCCTGAAGCTCGGTTAGCCGGCCGCGTCCGTCGCGGCCGGAAAACGTCGGCATCGTTGCAGATTCGACACAACGGCACAAAATGTCACGCATTTTGTAACTTTGTCGTATCAACTGACAAATGAAATCAGGCATTTATCAATTGGCACGGTCTATGCTCGTTGTGCCTCGGTATCGCCCGTTCGGATATCAGTAATTGTTTCAACAATGAATGAAGATATCACGCGTTTCCGGTTTGCCGGGCGCGTCGTCAAGGGGGGAAACATGTCGATAAAATATCGTAACACTGTCTCTTGGCGCGGCATGACGCTCGGTGTCTCCGCGCCCATCGCCATGGCGGCCATGATGTTGCCGGGCGCCGCCTGGGCGGGGTCCGTGACACAGCCTGGTGAAACCATCGGCTACGCAGCCGGCGCCCCTTTGCCGCAGGGCTGGTACTTCGCCGATACCACGGACTATGGCCAGCGCACGCCGCCGAGCAACGCATCGGCGATCGTCACGATCCCGCTGATCGTCTGGGCGACGCCGTATCATTTTCTCGGGGCCAGGGCACAAGCGCTGGTTGCAGCGCCTCTGGTCGGCGCCGGCACGCCGGGATCTTACACGGCCGGCTGGTATAATCCGTTGGTCGCCGGGCAGTTGGCCTGGGATCTCGGGAACGGGCTGGGGGTGAGCTATCTGTTTGGCTTTTATTCGGGGGTCAGCAGCTCGGTCGCGGACCATTCCGGGTCCATCAACCAGCGCGTCGCCATCAGCTACACCGCGAACGGTTATAATCTCACAGCCAATCTGATCTACGGCAACCAGATCAGCAGCCACACCAACCCGAACTTCCTCAACCTCGACCTCACGGCGACGAAGGCGTTCGGCAAATGGTCGTTCGGCCCGGTGGGGTATTATTCCACGGACACCAGCTCGCCGTTCAACGGCTATCAGCGGCAGAGCCAGTTCGCGCTCGGCCTGCTGGTCGGGTACGATTTCGGCCCGGTCATCATGCAGTCCTACCTCACGCGGGGCGTGACCCAGAGCAATTACGGCGGCAACGATACCCGCTTCTGGCTGCGCTTCATCGTTCCGCTGGCTTGAGCCGAAAACCCGCTGGCGATAGGTGGCGCGCCGAATGGCGCGCCGGCCGCCGGCTGGTGCGGGTGGGGGGAGTTGAACCCCCACGGGCCTAGGGCCCAACGGATTTTCGTACCACCACGGCTTTCGCCGCCCGGGCCGGTGCATCTTTTTGCCGGCCGGTTCGTGGTCTGGACTATCCCTTCACCATAGCGCATGGCCGTAGGTGCTGCCCGTCTAGTCTCTACACCTTCCCGTCGCCGGGCTTGGCTCGGGATTGCCATGTGACAGGTTCCCCCGACTTTGAGCAGTTCTACTCCACTGGTTTCCCGGTGGGCACTCAACGTCACTTTAAGTCCGGTGCGTCTACCATTCCGCCACACCCGCATGAGGCCGCTCTATAAAGCCTCCCCCCTCATTCGCCAATGCCGTGATGCCCCATTGACGTGATCGCGGCGCGGTTGGCAGCAGGGCATCATGGCCCGCCGTCAACCCATCCCCGCCAAAGCGCCCCCATGGCTGAAGAGGCTCGGCGCGGTTGCCCGCTTCGCCGTGATCGGCGCCATCTGGGGCGGCGTCGCGCTCGCTTCGGTGTTGCTTTATTTCACCTGGGACATGCCCAACCCGTCGCGCGCGGTCACCACGCCGCGGCGGCCGGCGATTCGCCTGTATGACCAGCAGGGGCATCTCGTCGCCCGGTTCGGCGATGAAGCCGGCCGCGTCGTGCTGCCCCGCGACCTGCCGCCTTATGTCCCCGGCGCCTTCATCGCCATCGAGGACCGTCGTTTCGAGGATCACGGCGCCTTCGACCTGCAAGGCGTGGCGCGCGCCGCATTGCTGGACGCGGTCCGGCGCCGCGTCGTGCAAGGCGGCTCAACCCTCACCCAGCAGGTTGCCAAAACCCTGTTCCTCACGGACCAGCGCTCGCTGCGGCGCAAGGTCCAGGAGGCGGTGTTGAGCCTGTGGCTCGCCCACCATTACACAAGGGCGGAAATTCTCGGCATCTATCTCAACCGGGTCTATCTCGGGGAAGGCGCTTACGGCGTTGATGCCGCCGCCCGGCTCTATTTCGGGGTGCCCGCCAACAGGCTCACACTCGCCCAGGCGGCGATCCTCGCCGGCCTGCCGAAAGCGCCCTCCAGCCTGAATCCGCTGGCCGACCCCAACGCCGCTTCCAACCGGGCGCGGGACGTGCTGAACGCCATGGTGGCCACCCAGCGCATCACGCTGGCTGATGAAAACAGCGCCTTGCAGCAGCTCGACCAGGCCACTTCCCCCGCCTTGCGGGATTCCTGGTTCGCCCTCTGGGTCATGCAACATGATAGCGCGGTGATTCCCGAAGGGCAGGACGTAACCCTCACCACCACCCTGGACCCCGGCTTGCAGACCGTGGCCGAAGCGGCCTTAACCTCCGCCATCGCGCAACAGGGCGCTGCGCTGCGCGTCAGCCAAGGCGCGGTGGTGGTGCTGGACGCCCGGACCGGCGCTGTGCGGGCGCTGGTCGGCGGGGTGGGGGACCGCGACGGCTATGACCGCGCGGTGCTGGCGCGCCGGCAAACCGGCTCCGCCATCAAGCCGATCGTCTGGCTGGCGGGCCTGCGCGCCGGCATGTCGCCGGATGACGAGGTGCTCGACGCGCCGCTGCATTTCCGCGGCTACAATCCGCGGGACGATGAGCGCATCTATCATGGCGACGTGACCATGACCGAGGCATTGGCCGATTCGATGAACACGGTCGCCATTCGCATCCTGCTGCGCGCCGGCGGCGCACGCCACGTCATCGTTCTGGCCCGCGCGCTCGGCCTGGACGATCATTTCCCGGACGACGCCACCATGGCGCTCGGCACCGGCGCGGTCGGGGTCATGCAGCTCGCCGGCGCCTATGCCACGTTCTTCAATGGCGGAAATCGCGTCACCCCCCATGGCGTCACCGCCATTAACGGCGTTCCCTACGCCGCGCCGTCGCCCGTTGCGGTCGTCAGCCCCGAACAGGCAGGAGAGGTTGCTTCCATGATGCGCGAAGTGGTGCAGAACGGCACCGGAACCGCTGCCTTCGTCCCCGGCCTCTACACTGCGGGCAAGACAGGAACCACGCAGGATTATCGCGACGCCTGGTTCGTGGGCGATGCGGGGCCTGACATCATCGCCGTATGGGTCGGCAACGATAACAATTCGCCGATGAAAAAAGTCTATGGTGGTACAGTTCCGGCCGCTGTGTTCAAGGCTATCGCCGTCAGCTTGAAGTAAGGAAGCAGGCGCTTTTTGAAAAAAGCGCCGCAAAAACTTTTGTTATGCTGGGCCATGGGCGTTGGCGCTGACACAGCCCATGACCCGGCATAACAAAAGTTTTTTGCTTCTTTTTTTCAAAAAAGAAGCACTTGCTTACCTTCCCATCGCCGTCAGCATGAAACGCCGTTTCAGCCGCGGCATGCGGTCGACCGCGGCGAGGCCGAGGTCGCGCACCAGCCGGATGGCCGGGTTGTTGGTGGAAAACAGCCGGTCCAGCGCGTCGGTGGCGGCCAGCATCATCAGGTTGGCGGGGCGTCGCGCCGCCTGATAGGCGGCCAGGAGCGCCGGGTCGCCCGGGTCGGGCGCATCGGCGAGCAGATCGACCAGGGCCAACGCATCCTGCAGCCCGAGATTCAGCCCTTGCCCGGCGATCGGGTGCACCCCGTGCGCGGCGTCGCCGATCAAAGCCAGCCTTGTATCGAAATAGCGTGCCGCATGCATGGCCGAGAGCGGATAGGTCCAGCGCCGCCCCACCAGGGTCACGGCGCCGAGATGGTCGCCGAGCCGCTTGGCCACTTCCCGCGTAAAGCGCGCATCATCGAGCAGACCGAGGCGGTTCACGATTTCGCTGCGGTCAGTGAACACGATGGCGGAGAGATGTTCGTGCTGCGCATTGCCGCTCATGGGCAACTGGGCGAACGGGCCGCCGGGCAGGAAATGCTCGAGCGCCACGCCCCGATGCGGCTTTTCATGGGCCACGGCGCACACCACGGCCGATTGGCCATAGACCAGCCGGGTGACGGGAATCCCCGCCTGGGCCCGCAAGGTGCTGTTGCGCCCGTCGGCCGCCACCACGAGGCGGGCCTCGATGATCTCACCGCTCTCGAGGCTGACGCGCACGCCGGCGCTGTGCCGCGTCACGCTTGCCTGGGCCGGTGCGCGGAGCCGGATGTTTTCCTGCTCATGCACGCGGCGGTTGAGGGCGACACGCAATGACCGTGCTTCGATGATCCAGCCGAACGGGTCATCGCCGACCGCGCGGTGATCGAAATGCAGACGCAGGGGCGAAGCCCGGCGCCCGGCCTTTCCGTCCGTGACGTCGATGTCCAGGATCGGGCAGGGTGGGAAGGGCAGGGCGTCCCATAATCCGGCCGCGTCGAGCAGGCGTTTGGAGCCGGCGGCAATCGCATAGGCGCGGCCGTCGAAATCCGGGTGCTCCATCGGCGGCAACGCGGCTTTGTCGACCAGAGCCACAGTGCGGCCGCATGCCGCCAGGGCGCAGGCAAGGGCCCCGCCCACGGGACCGGCGCCGATAATCGCGATGTCATGGTGACTCTGCATGCGGCCCTATGTGGCAGAGCAAGGCAGCCGCGCCAAGTTTCCGGCCGCCATGCGGGGTGAAATTTTCCGCAGCGACGAGGCACGCCAGATGGAGATGTGCGCTTAATAAATAATCAGATTCTGATCGTTGATTGAGCGCTCCGGCAGCATGAACGGTAGGCAATCCGTTCTTTGCCCCAAATAAAGATTGCATAAGATTGGCACGGAAGATGCTTTGCAACCGACACCGCTAGGCTTTGTGCGCAAAGCCTGAACACGCGGTTGTGGCATTATGGAGACGTAACAATGGCAATAGTTCCCGCGCTACCGGGCAGCTGGCTTGATACAGGCGATAACGCTTGGCAGCTTACGGCGGCAACGTTGGTTGGCCTGCAGAGCGTGCCGGGCCTGGTGGTGCTATACGGCGGCATCGTCAAGAAAAAATGGGCGATCAACTCCGCCTTCATGGCGTTCTACGCCTTTGCGGCGGTGCTGCTGGTATGGGTTCTCTGGGCCTATAATATGTCCTTCGGCAAACCCTGGCTGGTGATGCCTGGGACCGGTGGTGGCGGGTTCCTCGGCCATCCGGGGCAGATTACGTCCGCCTGGAACGAGACCAAGGAAGCGATCGTTCCCTCCGCCGCCGGCGGCATGCCGCCTCTCGGCTTCCCGATGGCCACAATGGTGTTCTTCCAGTTCGTGTTCGCCGCCATCACGGTGATCATTATGCAGGGCTCCATCCTCGGCCGCATGAATTTCAAGGCCTGGATGATTTTCGTTCCCGTGTGGATCAGCGTCGTTTACCCGATCGGCGCGTTCTCGCTCTGGGCTGGCGGCTGGCTGGGTTCCATGGGCGTGGTCGACTATTCCGGCGGGTACGTGATTCACCTCACCGCCGCCGCGTCCGGCTTCACCGCCGCGGCCATGATCGGCCCGCGTCTGGCGCGTGACCGCGAAAACTTCCAGCCGAACAGCCTGCTGATCACCCTGGTGGGCGCCGGCATTCTGTGGCTGGGCTGGGACGGCTTCAACGGCGGCGACCCATATTTCGCCAACGCCGATGCCGGTGCGGCCGTGCTGAACACCAACGTGGCGGCGGCAGCGGCTCTGTTGTCCTGGACCGTGCTGGACGTGATCGCCTACAACAAGCCCTCCGTGCTGGGCGCGGTGAATGGCATGATTGCCGGTCTCGTCGCCATCACCCCGGCAGCGGGCTATATCAATGGCGGCGAGGCGATTGTCCTCGGGCTCGCGGCTGGCGTCCTGCCCTGGATGACCTGGAACTGGCTCGGCAAGACCTGGCTGTTCCGCAAGGTCGACGATACGCTCGGCGTGTTCCACACGCACGGCGTGGCGGCCCTTGTCGGCGGTATCGGCACCGGCATCCTGGCCGATCCCGGCATGATCGAATATTTCGGCACGGGTAAGGACAGCTCGGTGAGCGTCACCGGTGCCGCCTTCGGCAATCCGCATCAGGTGCTGCTGCAGATCTACGGCGCGGCTTTCATCATCGCCATCAACGTGGTCGGCACGTTTGTCCTTCTCAAGATCATCGGCTTGTTCGTGCCGCTGCGCGCGAATGACGAGGTCATGATGATCGGCGACGACGCCGTCCATGGTGAAGAAGCCTACGCGATCTTCGCCGACGGCCAGAAGATCCCGGTGATGGGCGACTAGAGTCGGATGATTTTAGATCGAATCGCGTAGCGATCCGCTCTAAAATCTGAATCCGCCTTTAGATAAATAAGTTAGAGGGCGATTCAGACTTTAAGCCGAACCATGAATGGTTCGACTTAAAGTCATCGCGCTCTAACGCCGTCCCCCATCCGTCTAAACAGAGAAACAGCGCCGCGAGGCGCTGTTTCCATTTGTGCGTGAACGATTCGTCATGAGTTCGGCAGCCTGGCGGCCGGGCTTTGGGCCACGAATGTATTTTGAAATCAGGTACCTCCAACGTATAACGTCGGCCATGGCGGTAAATTTCGAAGCCCGACGGTTCGTCTCTCCAGCAATCCGGGCGCAGCTCCGCCGCCGGATTTCAGAGCTTTCAGCGGTTTGCTGCGCACTGGTCGGCTTGGCGGTGCTGCTGGCGCTGATCTCCTACAATCCCCATGATCCGTCCTTCGACACGGCGAGCGATTCACCGGTGACGAATCTCGCGGGCCCGGTGGGGGCGATTCTCGCGGACCTGGTGCTGCAGGGGTTCGGCGCGGCCGGGCTGATCCCGCCTTTGGTTCTGCTGGCCTGGAGCTACCGTTTGGGCAGCCGCGGCGCGGTTGGCCATCTGAAGAGCCGAATCTTTTCGGCCGGCTTGTCGATGCCCTTGTTGGCCACGGCTTTGGCCATGGCCCTGACCATCATCCCCGGGCCATCCGTCGGCTGGCCCGTGCCGGCCGGAATCGGCGGCGCGGCGGGGGCCGTGCTGTCTCATGCGTTTGTCAGTTTGGGCAATTCCGGCCTGGGGAAAGTCGGCAGCGGCCTGATGCTGCTGCTGACGCTGGTTCTGGCGCTGGGGAGTTTCGGATTCGCGCTGGGCTTCACGCCCGGCGAATGGCGCTCGGGCGGGCGCAAGGCCGCGGTTGTCGCCAAGGCGTCGGTGAGCCACAGCCGGCGCGGCGCGGAGGCGGTGTCCTCCTGGATCACGCCTCTGCTGCAAAGCGTGTCGGAGCGTGCCGAGGAGGCGCCGGGGCGGGCCTGGGTTCCCGCCGTGCCGCCCGGCCGGCTGGACGAGGATGATGACGCGCCGGTGATGCCGGCGATGCCGACGCCCCAGGCGCGGAGCATGCCGGCGATCAAGGCCACGCTGCCGCCCAAGAAGGCGCCGCCGCGCCAGGAAATGCTGCCCTTGCTCGAAGCCGGCTGGAATTTCCCCTCGCTCGATCTGCTGCGCACGGCACCGCCGCGCAACAGCACCGGCCCCTCGCCGGAGGCGCTGGAGAACAATGCGCGCCTGCTGGAGAATGTCCTTCAGGATTACGGCGTGCAGGGCAAGATCGTTGAGATCCGCCCGGGCCCCGTGGTTACGTTGTATGAGCTGGAGCCCGCGCCTGGCATCCGTTCGGCCCGCGTCGTCGGGCTGGCCGACGATATCGCCCGCTCGCTTTCGGTGGTCGCCGTGCGCATCGCCACGGTCTCGGGCCGCAACGTGATCGGCATCGAGGTGCCGAACGCGAAACGGGAAACGGTCTATCTGTCCGAGCTGCTCGGCGCCGAGACCTGGGAAAAGCAAAGCTCGAAGCTGACGCTCGCGCTCGGCAAGGATATTTCCGGCGCCCCGGTGCTCGCCGATCTGGCGCGGATGCCGCATCTGCTGATCGCCGGCACCACCGGGTCCGGCAAATCGGTTGGTGTCAATGCCATGATCATGAGCCTGCTGTTCCGGCTCTCGCCCGAACAATGCCGCCTGATCCTCATCGACCCGAAAATGCTCGAACTCTCGGTGTATGACGGCATCCCGCATCTCATGGCCCCGGTCGTCACCGAGCCGGCCAAGGCGGTGGCGGCGCTCAAATGGGTGGTGCGCGAGATGGAGCGGCGCTACCGCTCCATGAGCCAGCTCGCGGTGCGCAACATCGCCGGGTATAACGACCGCGTGAACGAGGCGCGCAGCCGCGGCGAGGTGGTGACACGGCGCGTGCAGACCGGCTTCGATTCGGAAACCGGCAAGCCGGTGTTCGAAGACCAGCCTCTGGCGCTCGAACCTCTGCCCTTCATCGTGGTGTTCATCGACGAGATGGCGGACCTCATGATGGTGGCCGGCAAGGAAATCGAAATCGCCGTTCAGCGTCTGGCGCAGATGGCCCGCGCCGCCGGGATTCACGTGATCATGGCGACCCAGCGCCCCTCGGTCGACGTCATCACCGGTACGATCAAGGCGAATTTCCCGACCCGCATCAGCTTCCAGGTGATCTCGAAATTCGACAGCCGGACGATTCTTGGCGAGCAGGGCGCGGAGCAGCTGCTCGGCCAAGGCGACCTGCTGTACATGGCGGGCGGCGGGCGCATCACCCGCGTTCACGGGCCTTTCGTGTCCGACCAGGAGGTCGAGGCGGTGGTCGCCTTCCTGCGCGAGCAGGGCGAGCCGGCTTACCTCGATGAAGTGACCGAGCCGGTCGAGGACGAGACGCCGACGATTTCCGGGGCGATCGGCGGCAACACCAATGGTGAAAACGCGCTGTACGACCAGGCCGTCGCCCTCGTCGCCCGTGAGGGCAAGGCGAGCACGTCGTTCATTCAGCGGCACTTGCAGATCGGCTACAACCGCGCCGCCAAGCTGATCGAGCAGATGGAGAAAGAGGGCGTCGTGAGCCCGGCAAACCATGTGGGCAAACGTGACGTGCTGGTTCGCACGGAGCGGGAAGAGTAAGTAAGCGCTACTTTTTGTGAACAAAAAGTAGCAAAAAAACTTTGTTATGCTGGGCTTCAGGCTGTGTCGGCGCCAACGCCCATGCCCCAGCGTAAACAAAAGTTTTTGGTGCCGCTTTTTTCAAAAAGCGGCCACTTTCTGTCTGAGCCGGTTGTGCACCTAACAAATGATTAAGGAATAGTTTCCTAAAATCGTGTTGCGGCGCAAAATAAATCTGGCTAAAAATGCGGATTCGTGCAATAAATTCTAGATGGCCCTTCGGGGGGAGCACAACCTATGCTCGACAAAATGGCGGTGAATCAGTTTTCGCACGTCCGGCCCGGTGACACGCCGTGGCGCAGCGATGGGTTGCGAGATTTCTTCCTATATCGCGATTTGGGCGTGGCCGGGGCGACCGGCGGGCGCGTGCTGTGTCAGCTCGTCAGGGCCAATCCTGATCGCCCGCCCGAGCAAGGGACGGGGTGGCACCGGCACGTCGCGGATTTCCACATCGTCCTCATGCAAAAGGGGTGGGCCCGCTTCATGTATGGCGACCAGGAACATCTGGTCGCCGCCGGGGACTGCGTTCACCAGCGGCCCGGCATCGTGCATTATCTGTTCGATTATTCGCCCGATATGGAATATCTCGAAATCATCTCCCCGGCCGATTTCAAGACCGTCGATGCCGAGGCGCCCTGCATTGTACCGGCACCGACGCCATGGGCCGAGTTACCGAAATAGGGCGCCGGAACCATGAGGCGGATCGGCCTTTAGGCCGGCTGCCACGGCAGGTCGCGCCCCGCTTAGAAATCTCCCGCTCAGAAATCCATGTCGAGTTCGATGATTTCCTGGGGCTCGCGCTTGGCTTCAGCGACCCATCGCTGCATCGGCTCCCAGTTCATGATGGTGTCGCAGTAATCCTGGCAGGCTGGGCCGACCGTGACGTCATAGCTCAGGAAGCGGGTCACGACCGGCGCGTACATCGCATCGGCGATCGTCGGCGCCTTGCCGAACAGGAACGGCCCCTTCCAACTCGTCAGGCAGTCCCGCCAGATCGAGGTGATGCGGTCGATGTCCGCCTGGGCGGACGACCAGACGGTGAAGCCGCGCTTGTGGGCGCGCAAATTCATCGGCAGCGAGGCGCGCAAGGCGGCAAAGCCGGAATGCATTTCGCCGGATATCGACCGGCACCGCGCCCGCGCCACTTTTTCACGCGGCAGCATCTGCGCGTCGGGAAACACTTCGTTCAGATACTCGGCGATCGCCAGCGTGTCCCAGACCGAAACCTCCCCGTGAATCAGGCAGGGCACGAGAATCGACGAGGTGCGCATCAGCAGTTCCTGCCGGGCGCGCGCGTCATCCGGCGAGACTTTCTCTTCGACGAAGTCGATGCCGGACAGCTTTGCCAGCAAATAGCCGCGCAACGACCAAGAAGAATAGTTTTTGCTACTAATCAGCAGGGTCGCTTCTGTCATGATCGCGCCTTTGTTTTATGAATATACTGCTTTTGTCTTATGAGTATACCGCTTTTCTTGGACTAGACGAGCGGCACACTGGCGTGAGAAATCTTATTACGGGGACTCGGCGATACCATATTCGCCTAAGGGACTGAACGATGATTTACGACCTCTACCAAGCCCAGACGGACGTTCTGGACCCGCTGCGAATGATGGCCCGGCATAGCAGCACGTTGTTGAGATGCGTCACGCCCACCCAGCCCTATGGCGTCCTGATGCGCCATGTCACGGCGGCGCTCGACGTGTTCGGCAATTCGGGCACCACCCATAAGCGCCCCGCATACGAACTCAACGACGTCACGGTCGGCAATAAGCTGGTCAGCGTCACGGACGAAATCGTTCTCGAGACTCCCTTTGCGAGCCTGATCCATTTCAAAAAAGACACCGACCGCCCGCAGCCTAAGGTGCTGCTGGTGGCGCCGATGTCGGGCCATTTTGCCACCTTGCTGCGCAGCACGGCGGAAACGATGCTGCGGGATCATGATGTTTACATCACGGACTGGCATAATGCCCGGGATGTGCCGATGGAGGCGGGGCGCTTCGGGTTCGACGAATATATCGACCATGTCATCAAATTCCTGGAGTTTCTGGGCCCGCGCAGCCATGTGCTGGGCATCTGCCAACCTGCGGTGGCCGTTTTGGCCGCCGTCGCCGTCATGTCCGAGGACAACCACGAGGCGACGCCACGCAGCATGACGCTGATGGCCGGCCCCATCGATACGCGCCGCAATCCCACCAGAGTGAACGAGCTGGCCAAGAGCAAGGACCTTTCCTGGTTCGAGGACCGTATGATCAGCACCGTTCCGTGGCGGTTCCGCGGCGCCGGGCGGCAGGTCTATCCAGGCTTCGTCCAGCTTTCGGCGTTCGTCTCGATGAATCTCGAAAAACATATCGGCGCGCATTTCCGGCAGTTCCGCTCGCTGGCGGCCGGCGACAAGGCGACCGCGGAAATGCACCGCGCGTTCTATGACGAATATCTCGCGGTCATGGATCTGCCGGCCGAGTTCTACCTCGAGACCGTCAAGCGCATTTTCATGGATCATGAGCTGCCCAAGGGGGAACTGACCTATCATGGCCGCGCGGTGCGGCCGGATATGATCCAGAAGACCTTCCTGTTCACCATCGAAGGCGAGCGCGACGATATTTGCGGCCTCGGGCAAACCGCCGCGGCGCTGGACCTGTGCACCAATCTCCGTCCGGCGCTCAAGCGCCATCACGTGCAGACGGGAGTCGGCCATTACGGCGTCTTTTCCGGATCGCGCTGGGTCAAGGAAATCTACCCGCGGGTGCGCGAGGTGATCCAGTTCAGCGCGTAAGCAAGGAAGCGCTACTTTTTGTGAACAAAAAGTAGCAAAAAAACTTTATTTATGCTGGGCCATGGGCTGTGTCGGCGACAACGCCCATGGCCCAGCATAACAAAAATTTTTGCGCCGCTTTTTTTTAAAAAGCGGCTGCTTTCTTACTTACGGCGCGACGAGCATGGCGCCCAGCCGATGCCCGCCGAGAATATGCACGTGGAAATGCGGCACTTCCTGCCGGCTGTCGGGGCCGGCGTTGGCGATCAGGCGATAGCCGCTTTCGGCCACGCCCAGTTTTTCCGCGACCAGGGAAACCGCCCGGTAAAAGCCGGTGATTTCTTCAGGCTTGGCCTTGGCGCCGAAATCCGTGGCCGACACATATTTGCCTTTCGGGATCACCAGCACGTGGCAAGGTGCTTGCGGCTTTATGTCGGGGAAGGCGAGGGCGAACTCGTCTTCATAGAGGCGCTGGCAGGGAATTTCGCCGCGCAGGATGCGGGCGAAAATATTGTTGTCGTCATAGGTGGCCATATTTCGTCCCCTTTCGCTGTGCAGGTTTCGCTGCCCCAGTCCCAGCATAAACAAAAATTTTTGCGCCGCTTTTTTTAAAAAGCGGCCGCTTGCTTACTTCTGGCGAGCCGCCTTTTCGGCGATGCCGCTCACGCCTTCGCGCCGCGCCAGCTCGGTCCAGACCTGGTCCGGCCGCACGCCGGCAGCGACCCACAGGACCATCAGATGGTACAGCACGTCGGCGCTTTCCGAGACCAGGGCGTCCGGCCGGCCGGCGACGGCTTCGATCAGGCATTCCACAGCTTCTTCGCCGAATTTCTGCGCGACCTTGGCAGTGCCGCGCGAGAGCAGGCGCGCCGAGTGGCTCTCGTCGGGGGAGGCATCCTTGCGCGACAGCACGGTGGCCCAGAGCCGGTCGAGCACGCGGGCATCCAAGCTTGCCGTTGAAGCGGCCGGTTCGATTTTTTCAGCCATGATCACCTGCTGTTATGGGCGCCGAATTCGTCGTTACAGGCGGGCGCACGGGCAGGTGCGCCGCGAGCAAGGCCTGTTTGACCTCGGCGATGGAAAACTGGCCGAAATGGAAGACGCTGGCCGCCAGCAGCCCGGTGGCGCCGGCCTCGGCGCCCTCGACGAAATGCTGCAGGCTGCCGACGCCGCCGGAGGCCACGACAGGCAAGCGGATTTTGGCGCAGATGGCCTTGAGCAGGGCCAGGTCGAAGCCTTTGCCGGTGCCGTCCCGGTCCATGGAGGTGACCAATAGTTCGCCCGCGCCGGAGGCTTCCATGCGTTGCGCCCATTCGAGCACGTCCAGGCCGGTATTCATCCGCCCGCCATGGGAAAAGACCTCCCATTTGCCGGGTGAGACCATGCGCGCGTCGATCGCCACCACCACGCACTGGCTGCCGAATTTCTGCGCCGCTTCGCTAACCAGTTCGGGCCGGCTGATGGCCGCGGAATTGATGCTGCATTTGTCCGCGCCCGCCAGGAGCAGCCGCCTTATATCCGCCACGCTGCGGATGCCGCCGCCCACGGTCAAAGGCAGGAACACTTTTTCGGCCGTGCGGGAGACGACGTCGAGGATCGTGTCGCGGTTGTCGCTGCTGGCGGTGATGTCGAGGAAGGTCAGCTCGTCGGCGCCGGCGGCGTCATAGACCACCGCCTGTTCCACCGGGTCCCCGGCGTCGCGCAACGAGACGAAATTCACCCCCTTCACGACCCGCCCGTCCTTGACGTCGAGGCAGGGGATCACGCGCAGTTTCAGCATGCGGCGAGCGCTTCCGCCGGGCTTAAGCTGCCGTCATACAAAGCGCGGCCGAGAATCGTCCCGGCGAGGTTCTTTTGGGTCCGCGCGGCGTCCTTCAGGGCAAGGATGTCGGCGATCCCCGCGACGCCGCCGGAGGCGATAACCGGCAGGCTGACCGCCCGAGCCAAAGCGGTCGTCTCCGCGAGGTTGAGCCCGGTTTTCATCCCATCCCGCGCGATATCGGTGTAGATGATCGCGGAAATGCCGGCATTTTCCAGGCGCTGGGCCAGTTCCGTGGCTTTGAGGCTGGAGGTCTCGGCCCAGCCTTCGGTCGCCACCATGCCGCTTTTGGCGTCGATGCCTACGACCACGCGGCCGGGGAATTTTTTCGCGGCTTCGATGACGAGGCCGGGGTTTTTGGCGGCGGCGCTGCCCAGGATCACGCGCGACACGCCGGCTTCCAGCCAGCTTTCCACCGCGCCGAGATCGCGAATGCCGCCGCCGAGCTGCACCGGAATGTTCACCGCGTCCAGAATCGCCTTCACCGCCGGGCCGTTCGCCGTCTTGCCGGCAAAGGCGCCGTTCAAATCGACCACATGGACCCAGGAGAAGCCCGCCGCCTGCCAGGCTTTGGCCTGCGCCGCGGGGTCCTCGCCATAGATGGTGGCGCGGTCCATCTCCCCGCGCTGCAGGCGCACGCAAGCGCCGTCTTTCAGATCGATGGCCGGAAATAAGGTCAGTGTCATTTTTGCAGCAACTTATAATAGAAATGTCCGCGCACGGTCTCGCCCTTCACCCGCGCATAGGCCGGATGGGTTCCCCAGCGTACGAAACCGGCGGCCTCGAACAAAGCGATGGCGGCTTGTTGTGTTTCGCGCACGTCCAGGTTCAGCACCCTGTAGCCGAGCGACCTGGCATGCTCCTCGGCGCGCTGGATGATCAGCCGCGCCAAGCCATGGCCGCGCGCGTAAGGCGCCACGAAATGGTGCATCAGATGCGCCGAGACCGCCTGCGCCTCGTTGTTCCGTGAGGGGCGATGCAGCTGCACCGCGCCATAGATCACGCCGTCCATGCGGCCGACGATGAGCATGCGCTCCGGCACCAGCAAAACACCGCGGAAATACTGCTCGAGCAAAGCGGCCTTCGGCGGCTTCACCCAGCCGAAACCGCCGCCATCCAGGATCGCCGCCGTCGCGGCTTCTGCCAGCGCGTGCACGTCGGCATCGTCGTCGAAACGCTCGATGCGTTCGGCGGTCAAGGTGGTGGGTGGGGGCAGGTCGTAATTCACCGCTGCCTATTCGCGCGTGTGGGAGGGCTGATCAAGGTACCGGGCATGACAGTTTGCTAAGCTCTCATGCCTAGGGAGACCAGCGCAAGAAATTACCGAGAATTCTTAAGCCGACCTGTTGGCTTTTTTCCACATGGAACTGCGTGCCGGCGCAATTTCCCGCCGCCACCATGGCGACGACCTTGCCGCCATATTCAGTCGTGGCCAGAACCTGCTCGGGCCGGCTCCCAGCCAGTGCAAAGGAATGCACGAAATAAGCGTGGTCGCCCGGCTTCAGGCCGGCCAGAAGCGGGTGCGAGTCGGCGGTGAAGGTGAGCTCGTTCCAGCCCATATGGGGCAGGCGCAGATCGCCCGCCGGCAGGGGGGCAATCTCGCCCGAGACCCACCCGAACCCTTCGGTCACGCCGAACTCCAGGCCGCGCTCCGCCATGAGCTGCATGCCGACGCAGATGCCCAGAAACGGGGCCCCTTCGGCCACCCGGCGCATCATCGCCTCCTTCAACCCGGTGACGCCCGCAAGGCCGGCGGCGCAGTCGGCGAACGCGCCCTGGCCGGGCAGGACAATCCGGTCCGCCCGCCCGACCAGGTCAGGGTCGGCCGTGATGCGTATGTCGGCCGTCAGCCCAAGCTGTTCGGCCGCAAGCGAGAGCCCCCGCGCGGCCGAGGCGAGATTGCCGCTGCCGTAATCGACGACGGCTACCAGCATAGCGCGCGCCGCATCACAGGGAGCCTTTGGTCGAGGGGATTTGGCCGGCGCTGCGCGGGTCCACCGCGACCGCCATGCGCAGCGCCCGCGCCGCGGCCTTGAACGCGGCTTCCGCCACGTGATGCGCATTGGTGCCGGCCAACTGGCGCAGATGCAGCGTGAACAACCCGTTGCCGGCCAAAGCGCGGAAAAATTCCTCGACCAGCTGCGTGTCCATGGTGCCGAGCATCGGCCGTTCGAAATTCACCTGCCAGCCCAGATAGGCGCGGCCCGAAAGGTCGATCGCCGCGTCCACCAGCGCCTCATCCATCGGGATGCTGGCCTGGCCGAATCGGGTGATGCCCCGCTTGTCGCCGACCGCATGGCCGAGCGCCTGGCCCAGCACGATGCCGACATCCTCGACCGTGTGATGCGCGTCGATATGCAAATCGCCCTTGGCCTCGATTTCCAGGTCGAACATCCCGTGGCGCCCGAAGGCGGTCAGCATATGGTCGAAAAACCCGACCCCGGTGGCGATTTTGGTCGCCCCGGTCCCATCCAGGTTCAGGCGGATCAGGATGTCGGTCTCGGAGGTTTTGCGGCTCAGTTCGGATCTGCGTGTCATAATACCGGCCTACATCAGCGCCGCCGAAAATTGAAGCGGCGCGGGGACGTGGGGCGTATACCGGCGCGCGGCAGCCTTGTGGCCGGCCCGTGGCCTCGCCATAAAAGTCGTGTTGATGGAGCTTAAAGAATATGGTCGGCCCTTGCGTCGTTGGAATCCCCGCCTGCACGAAACTGGTCAATCACTATATCCAGCATGCCACCCCGGCGCGGTACGGTGCCGCCCTCATCGCCGCGGCGAATGCCATTCCCATCCTCATTCCGCCGGAAGGCGCGGCGATGGGCGCGCTGCTCGACCGGCTGGATGGCCTCATGCTCAACGGCAGCCCCTCCAACGTGGCGCCGATGTGCTACGGGGCCGATTTCGACGCGACGCCGGACCTCCACGACCCAGCGCGCGACGCCACGACATTGCCCTTGATCCGCGCCGCGCTCGATCGCGGCATGCCGATCCTGGGGATCTGCCGCGGCATGCAGGAACTCAACGTGGCTCTGGGCGGCACGTTGTTTCAGGAGGTCCACAAGGTGCCGGGCCGCATGGATCATCGCGCCGGCGAGGGAACGCGCGAGCAGATGTTCAGCCTGAAGCACGATGTAACCCTCTCCGGGGAACTGGCGCGGATTTCCGGCGCGGAGACCATTCGCGTGAATTCCCTGCACGGGCAGGGGATCGACCAGCTCGCCGCCGGCCTGGTGGTCGAGGCGCGGGCGCCCGACGGCACCATCGAGGCGCTGCGCGTCGAGGGGGCGAGCAGTTTCGCTATTGCGGTGCAATGGCATCCGGAATGGGAGGTCACGCATTTTGTCGACCGCAAGCGGTTGTTCGAGGCGTTCGGGCAGGCCTGTGACGAGTATCGGCGCGTGGTCAAGAAGGTCACGGCTTGAGGGGTGTGCATCCCCAGTGACAAACTGTCACATTCCGCCACGGAGTCGCCCTCGGTTTTGGTGACGGGCTTGCCTATATTGATAATCGACCCAAAGGAGGGGCCACTATGGATATCCAGACCATCGACAACCAGTATAGTCAGCTACAGACCCAATCCCAGCAGACCGTGCAGGAATTGCGCGCCCTGGCCATGAAGCTGCAGGGTTCGGCGCAGGCCGGCAATCAGGATGCGCGGGAATGGCTCCTGGACCTGAAGAGCATCGCGCTCGCCATTCAGAGCGAGCAGAACCAGGTGGCCAACCTCCTGCAGGCTTTGCACAATTTCATGGATAACCAGAACCGGATGCAGCAGCAGAGCCCCTGGGGTAATCAGCCGCAGCCGATGCCGTATCCCGCGCAGAACATGCCGTACCCGCCGCAGAATTATGGCGGTTACCCGCAGCAAGGGGGCGGCATCCTGGGCGAGGTGATGAATTCCGGCTTTGGCCGGGCGATCACGATGGGCGCCGGTTTTGCCATCGGCGACGATCTGATCAACTCGATTTTCTAACAAGAAAGCAGCCGCTTTTTGAAAAAAGCGGCGCAAAAACTTTTTACTATGCCGGGCCATGGGCGTTGTCAGCGGCATTGCCCATGGCCCGGCGTTAGCAAAGTTTTTTTGCTACTTTTTGTTCACAAAAAGTAGCGCTTTCTTATTTCTTTCCCCTCATTAGGCGGCGTAGTCGGCCGCCTTGGTGGCATCGCGCGCGCGGTCGGAGGCGATGGCGTTGAACGGCACGCTCAGCACCGCCGCGATCACGGCGTTCAGGATGACGGTCGCGAACGCGATATAGCTCGGGACCGTATAGCCGAGGATATGAAAGGCCCAGATTGCGCCCATCAGATGGTTCAGCGCGGCCAGATAGGTGGCGCTGACGATCCCCACGGCCCAGCCGATCAGCAGCGCCCAGCCGTTGAAGAAGCGGGTGAACACCGAGAACGCGATCGCCGGGAAGGTCTGGATGATCCACATGCCCCCGAGCAGTTGCAACTGCACGGCATAGGTATTGGGGATCGCCAGGATGAAGAGCACGGCGCCCACGACCATGACGATGGAGAAGAGCTTTGCGATCAGCGTCTCCGTGCTGGGGCTCGTGGCTGACGCGAACTGCTTGTAGATGTCGCGGGTGAAGATGTTCGCCGACGCGATGGACATGATCGCCGCCGGCACCAGGGCGCCGATGGCGATGGCGGCGAATGCCACGCCGGCGAACCAGCCGGGGAACGCATAGAGCATCAACGCCGGAATCGCGAAGCTGGCATGGTATTGCGCGAAGCCCGCGGCGAATTGCGGCATCTTCGCCAGGCCGGCGGCCACCGCCATGAAGCCGAGCAAGGCCAGGAGGCCCAGCACGAACGTGTAGGCGGGCAGCAGCGCCGCGTTGCGCTTGATCACCCGCGGACCGGAGGCGCTGAGAATGCCCGTGGTGGTATGCGGGTAAAGGAACAGGGCCATGGCCGAACCGAGGGCCAGCGTGGCGTAGCTGGTGTAAGCCCCGGTGCTGCCGGCGGGCGGCGTGGGCAGAATCAGCTTCGCGGGCGCCACATGGGCGAAGATCGCGCTGAAGCCGCCCAATTCGGTGGGAATGACGATCACGGCGACGATCACCGTGAGATAGATCAGCGAGTCCTTGACGATCGAGATCATCGCCGGGGCCCGCAGGCCGGAGGTATAGGTGAAGGCCGCGAGCACCGCGAAGGCGGCGATCAGCGGAATATGGCCGGGAATGCCGAGGGCGCCGATGATCGTCTGCATGCCGATCAATTGCAGCGCGATATAGGGCATGGTGGCGATGATGCCGGTCACGCCGATGGCCAGCGCCAGCCAACGATTGCCATAGCGGCCGCGGACGAACTCCGGACCGGTAATATAGCCGTGATTGCGCGCCACCTTCCAGAGTTTCGGAAACACCAGAAACAGGATCGGGTAGCAGACCACCGTGTAGGGGACGGCAAAAAATCCGATCGCGCCGGCGCCGAACATCAGCGCGGGAATGGCGATGAAGGTATAGGCGGTATAGGTGTCGCCGCCGATCAGGAACCAAGAGATCAAGGTGCCGAAGCGCCGGCCGCCAAGCCCCCATTCCTCGATACTGTCCATATTGCCGGCCTTCCAGCGGCCGGCGACAAAACCAAGCACGATAACGAAGGCGATCAGCGCCACAAAGACAATTGTTGCAACCGGGTAGGTCATTCTTCAGTCTCCTCGCGGTCCTCGGCGCGGAAGACCGCATAGATCAGCAGCGAGGAGACCGGGACGGCCAGCATTTGATACCAGTAGAAAAAGGGAAAGCCGAATAAGGCCGGGCCGGTCCGGTTGAAAAACGGGACGGCGAGATTGATCACAAGGACCACAAGAAATATTATTTTAGCCAAACGCACCTCCGAGCAACGGAAAGTCCGGTTAGACCTTCTGTTTCGTTTTGACAAGCTCGTGGGAGGGGCCGGGCGGCGGTTTTCATCGAACATATCGATTGAAAACAGCATGGACGCCGGACCAGGAGAGGAAGTTACTTCGTGTCCCAGAGCGGCACGGGCGTGAACAAGGCGGCGTGGGGCGCGCCGGCGGCGAACCACCATTGCGGGCCTGCGCTGCCGCCCAATCGCAACAGGGACGAACAGACCGTGCCGAACCCGTTACGCGCGGGAATGTCGAGGGAACTTTCCCAGGGCGGCGAATCATCGGCCAACAGGTCGCCCCATTGGGCGAAATCCGCGCTGGTGAATTTCGGCAGATGCCGGGCGATGCGCGGCAGCGACAGATCGTTGGGTTCGCCCGAGGTAAGCATGATTGTGCCGGGCGCCAGCGTCACGGGTTCCGGGGCGCCGCGTTCCAGCCCGCGGAGCAAAAACGCGCCGCCCGAATCCGCGAGTACGAGATTGAAACTGCGATAGGTGCTGGCATCGAGCCGGCTCAGCCGCGCCGCCGCGGCTTCGGCGCTGGTTTCCCGCAGCGCCAGGAGCGGCAACTCCCCCCGGCTGCGCTTGCCGGGCGCCGGCCCGAGGCTGCCATGCCGGTTCAGGATGGCCGCCATTACGCCGTGCCGGTTGAGCGCCATCCATGTTCCGCCACCCAGCAGGTCGCGGCCGCCGATGATCCCCGGCCAGTATTCCGCCGGCCCCTCCCAGCTTCGCGCCACCATCTCGTCACGGTTGGCGCCGATCAGCACCCCGTCCGCACCCGTTCGTAAAATGATCGAGCACATGGCGGAGCGCCGCCGATCAGTCTTGGAAAACGCGGTCGAAAATCACGTCCAACTGCGCCAGATGCAGCCGGGAATCCATGGCCGCGTCGATCACCTCAGCGGAGATCCGCCCCGCGACCTCAGGGTCGGCCAGCAGATTGGCGCGGAAATCCCGGCCGTCCTGCTTGCCCAGCTTCGTCCATGTCGCCATGGCGTTGCGCTGGACGATCTTATAGGCGTCCTCGCGGAGAATGCCGGCCTTGGTCAGCGCCAGCAGGACCTCGCCCGAATGCACGACGCCGCCCAGGCTTTCGAGATTCGCCAGCATCTGTTCGGGGTAGATGGTGAGCTTGTCGATCATTCCAGCCAGGCGGCTCAGCGCGAAATCCAGCGTCACCGTCGCGTCCGGCCCGATGCCCCGCTCCACGGAAGAGTGGCTGATGTCGCGCTCATGCCACAGCGCGACATTCTCCATGGCGGGGATGACGGCGGACCGCACGAGCCGGGCCAGGCCGCTGAGATTCTCCGAGAGCACGGGGTTGCGCTTATGCGGCATCGCCGACGAGCCCTTTTGCCCGGCATGGAAAAACTCTTCGGCCTCGCGCACTTCGGAGCGTTGCAGATGCCGGACCTCGGTCGCCAGACGCTCGATGCCCGAGGCGATGACCCCAAGGGTCGCGAAGAAGGCAGCGTGGCGGTCGCGCGGCACGATTTGCGTGGAGACCGGCTCGACGGCCAGGCCCAACTTGGCGGCGACATAGGTTTCCACCGCCGGGTCGACATGCGCGAAGGTGCCGACCGCGCCGGAAATGGCGCAGGTGGCGATTTCCCGCCGCGCAATTTCCAGCCGGGCGCGGTTGCGGCGGAACTCCGCGTAATGCCCGGCCAGCTTCAGGCCGAAGCTCGTCGGCTCGGCATGGATGCCGTGGCTGCGGCCGATGGTCAGCGTGTGCTTGTGCTCGAGGGCCCGCTTCTTCAGCGCCGCCAGCACGCCGTCCAGATCGGCCAGCAGCAGGTCCGCCGCCTGGGTGAGCTGCACGGCAAGGCATGTGTCCAGAACGTCCGAGGAGGTGAGGCCCTGATGGACGAAGCGGCTTTCCGGCCCCACCGCCTCGGCGAGCCAGGTGAGGAAGGCGATCACGTCGTGCCGCGTCTCGCGTTCGATTTCGTCGATCCGTTCGACATCGGCGGGGCCGATGGCAGCCAGCTTGGCGTCGCCGCGCTCACGGATCACCGCGGCAGCCTCGGCCGGGATGGCACCGATCGACGCCATCCCCTCGCAAGCGAGGGCCTCGATCTCAAACCAGATCCGGTAGCGGTTCTCGGGCGACCAGATGGCGGCGGCCTGCGGCCTCGTATAGCGGGGGATCATGGCGCATTCCTTGAAAAAGACACGGGCGAAAGACAGGTTCGCCTAACCCCCCAAGCCGGCGTTGACAAGACGCCGGCGGCTGGCCAGTCGAGGGGGTATGAGTTTCAATGCGTTGCTTGCCCTGGGGCCGATCCTCGCCCAGGTTCTGGTCATCGACCTGGTTCTGGCCGGCGATAATGCCGTGGTCATCGGCCTTGCCGTCAGCCGTTTGCCGCCCGCGCAGCGCCAGCGCGCCATCTGGCTCGGGATCGCCGGCGCCACCATCATCCGCGTCGGGTTCGGGCTCGTCGCGCTGAAACTTCTCGCCTTGATCGGCCTGACCCTGGCGGGCGGATTGCTGCTGTTATGGGTGGTCTGGAAAACCGCCCGGGAATTGCGGCGGACCGAGACACATGCCGCCGAATCGCCGCCGCCGGGCCGCCTGCGCACCGCCATCCTGCGCATCATCGTCGCGGACGTGTCGATGAGCCTCGATAACGTGCTGGCCGTGGCCGGGGCGGCGCGGGCCCATCCGGCGGTCCTCGCGGCCGGCCTGCTGGTTTCGGTCGCCTTGATGGGGGTGGCCGCCAGCCTGGTTGCCCGGCTGCTGAACCGGTTCCGCTGGCTGGCCTGGGTGGGGCTGGCGATCGTTTTCTATGTCGCCGTCACGATGATCCATGACGGGCTCGGCGAGGTGCTGCTGCATTTGCCGCAGCGTTAGGGAAGGGAAGGAAGCGCTTCTTTTTGTGAACAAAAAGAAGCAAAAAAACTTTGTTATGCTGGGTCATGGGCGTTGTCAGCGACACAGCCTCAGGCCCAGCATAATAAAAGTTTTTGCGCCGCTTTTTTCAAAAAGCGGCCACTTACTTTCTCTCGGGCAAAAAAAACGCCGGGACCGCAAACACGATCCCGGCGTTTAAAGTTGACGCGAACAATCAGGCGATGCGCCGGCGCAGCCAGGCGGACATGCGCTCCGCACCCATGACGATGATGAAGGTCATCACCAGCAGGGTCGAAACCGTCGGATAATCGAACAGGTTCATCGCCGTGAGCAGCTGGAAGCCGATGCCGCCGGCGCCGACGAAGCCGAGCACGAGCGAGGCGCGGATGTTTTCATCCAGGCGGAACAGCGCGATGCCGAGCATGGAAGGCAGCACCGTGGGCACCACCGCGTGGCTGAAAACCTGCAGGCGGCCGGCGCCGGTCGAGGCCAGGGCTTCCATCGGGCCCATGTCCATATCCTCGATCACTTCCGCGGTCAGGCGGCCCAGCATGCCGATCGAATGGATCATCAGTGCCAGCGCGCCGGCAAACGGGCCAAGGCCGACCGCGGTCACGAACAGCAGCGCCCAGACCAGGTCCGGTACCGAGCGGCAGATCGCGATCAGGCCGCGCGCGAACACATAGGCTGGCCGCGCCGGCGTGGTGTTGCGCGCGGCCAGAATGGCCAGCGGCACGGCCAGAAGCACCGCAAAGAACGTGCCGAAAATACCGATATCGACGGTTTCCAGCGCCGGCCAGAGCTGCGATTGCAGATTCGAGACGTTGGGCGGCAGCGAGCGGGAGATGAGGTTCGCCATGCCGTGCACGCCGGTGATCAGTTCGCCGGGCTGCGCCTGCACCACGTACAGCGCCTGGACCAGCACCAGCAGCAGGAAGATGCCGATGATGATTTTCACGATCGGGCCGCCGAAGGACGATGAACGTGCCAGCGCAGGGGCGGGCAGGGCCATGGCATCGGTGTGCTGTGAGTTCATGCCGGGTGGAATCCTTCATAGAGGCTGTCGATTTCGTCGTCCGACACGTTGGCCGGCGCATCCGCGAAGGCGATGACGCCTTTGCGCAGGCCGAGCAGCCGGTCGGCGTAACGGCGCGCGAGTTCGGGCTGGTGCAGCACGGCGAGCACGGCCATCCCTTCGTCCTTCGCGAGTTGGCGCAACAGCCGCATGACTTCCTCGGAGGCTTCGGGGTCGAGGCTGGCGATCGGTTCGTCGGCGAGCAGGGCGTGCGGGCGCTGCGCCAGCGCCCGGGCGATGGAGGCGCGTTGCGCTTGGCCGCCGGACAGCGTGCTGGCGCGCTGGTGGGCGAATTTGGTCAGGCCGACCCGTTCGAGGCACTGCATGGCATGGCCAAATTCGCCTTTCGGCAGAATGCCCAGAGACGTTGCCAGGCTGCGATGGCGCCCCAGAGTGCCGCAAACCACGTTGGCAATCACACTGCGGCGTTTCACGAGATTGGCGTGCTGGAACACCATGCCCAGCCCCATGCGGGCTTTGGCCAGGTCGCGGCCGGTGAGGGTGGTGATGTCCTGCCCGGCCAGCCGCACCGCGCCCTCGGTGGGTTTGGTGATGCCGGCGATGATCCGCATCATGGTGGACTTGCCACTGCCGTTGGCGCCCAGAATCACGGCAAACTCGCCCGCAGAGACCGTAAAGCTGGCGCTTTGCAGCGCCAGCCTTCCGGTTGCGTAACGCATGCCGAGGTTTTTCGCCTCGATCTGCATTGACGTCACTTCAGCTCAGCTTCGACAGATCGATGTGCAGCACATGCACCAGCGAACGGATCTGGTTGTAGGAAGCGTCGGTTTGGGGAACCAGCTCGCCGGACGGCGTGCCGAGAACCTTCTGTTCCGCCGGGGTCAGGTTGGTGAGCTTGAGATGCTGCACGGCCGCGATGACCTTGGCCTTCAGGACCGGGTTCAGCTTGCCATAGATCGTGATCGGATCCAGCGGGATCGGCTTGGACTGCCACAGCACGACGAAATTCTTCGGATCGTAGTTGCCGGCCAGCGCCGCCGCCTGGATCACCTGGCTGTTCATTTCGCCAGCCTGGACCTTGTGGTTGAGCAGCGTTTCATAGCTGGCGGTATGCGAACCGGAATAAAGCGGGATGACGCCCTTGTTCGGATCGATGCCAGCCGATTCCAGCGCGTAGGCCGGGAACAAATGGCCGGAGGTGGAGGCAGGGTCGGAATAGGCGAAAGTGTGGCCCTTGACCTGCGCCAGCGTGGTGATGCCCGAGCCGGGCCAGGTGGCGATGGAGGCGGTGTAGGTGGACGGGTTGCCGTTGGCGTCGGCCACGGTGGCGATCGCCTGAGCATGGGCGACCTGATGGGCCAGCACATAGCCGAGCGGACCGAACTGGCCCATTTCCAGCTTGCCGGCGCGCATCGCCTCGATCTCCGCGTTATAGGAGGTCGCGATGTAGATCTGCACGGGGCAGCCCACCTCGGCGCTGATCAACTGGCCGATCTTGTTATAGATCGGCGTCAGGATCGCGTTGGATTCATAGGGTTCGACGCCGAAACGGATGGAGCCGCCCGCAGGGCAGTAATCAGCCGCCAGAGCGGGGGTCGCGGATGCGGCAAAAGCCAAGCCGAGCGCGGCCAGAGCGATTTTCTTCATGGGTGAAACTTGTTCCTTGTTGCGTGCCGGTGTGTCGGTTCCCCGACGGCGCTTTCCTTAACGGCGTTTAGCGACAAAGTTTTTGCGGATCGATGAAGTTTTTATGACTCACATAAACATCTAGACAAATCTGCGGTTGATCGGCATGTGAGAGGCGATGACAATCGAATGGAAAAAAGGCGAGGCGCTGTGGAGCCAGATCGCGGGCGAAGTGGCGCGCGACATCGAAAACGGCGTCTACCATAAAGGTGAAAAGCTGCCGACCGAGGCGCAATTCGCCGCGCAATACGAGGTCAACCGGCACACGATCCGCCGCGCGCTTGAAGAATTGTCCGATGCCCGCATCATCCGGACCGAGCACGGGCGTGGGTCTTTCGTCACCGAAGACGTGATGGATTACCGCATCGGCAAACGGCCGCGATTCAGCGAATGGATCCGCAGCTACAAGCGAGAGCCGATCGGCGAGATTCTCACGATCGAGGAAGTGACGCTCGGATCGCTTCCCGAGGCCGAGGCGGCCGGACAGGCTTTGCGGCTCCAGCCCGATGAGAAAATTGTGCTTCTGGAACGGTTGGGCGCAGCCGATGATCGGCCTGTCGCGCTCTCGCGGCATGTTTTCCCGGCATCGCATTATCCCGGCATCAAAGAAGCCCTGCGGCAAAACCCTTCGATCACGGCGGCTTTGGCGGAAGTGGGCGTAACCGATTATACGCGCCAGTGGACCCGCGTCTGTGCCCGCATGCCTGACGTCCGGGAAGCCCGCTTGCTGCGTATGGCGCGCACGGACGCGCTGCTGACCTGCGAAGCTTTAAATGCGACGCCGGATGGAGAGGTGGTTGAATACTGCACCACCTGTTATCCGGCGCCGCGCGTACAACTGGTGTTTGAGGCGTGATGACTGATATTCTGATTAAAAATGGCCCGCGTATCACTGGCGGCATCATCGCCGTGCCCGGGCCGGCACAGGTCGAGATCGACGCGAGCGGGCTGGACATTCTGCCCGGTTTCATTGACGTGCACGGCGATGCGTTCGAACGCGCCATCGCGGCGCGCCCCGGCGTCTATCTGCCGGTGGGCATTGCCTTGGCCGAGCTGGAGGCGCAGTTGCTGGCCGCCGGCGTCACCACGGCCTATCTGGCGATTACCTTGTCGTGGGAGGCGGGGCTTCGCTCGGCCGCAACCTACAAGATGCTGCGCGACGCGGTGCTGGCGCGTCCCGCCGGCGCGGTGCCGGACCTGAAGCTGCACGTGCGTTTCGAGGAAACCAATCTCGATTGCCTGGACATGGTGGTGGCGGATATCGAAGCCGGCCACATCAAAATGCTGTCCTTCAACAACCACACGCCGAGCATTTTGAAGAAGCTGCCGAAGCCGGCTGCGGTGGCGAAAATGGTCGAGCGCGCCGGGCAGACTTACGAGGCGTTCGCAACCGACGTGCAACGTTCCGCCGCGGTGACGCAGGAGCAGATCGAAGCGGGCCGGGCGCGGCTCGCCGCTGTGGCGCGGAAGGCCGGCATCCCGATGGCCAGCCATGACGATGGTTCCCCGGAAGAGCGCGATGTGTTCCGCGCGGTGGGTGCGGACATTTCCGAATTCCCGACTACGGTCGAGGTCGCGAAATATGCCGTCGCCAACTACGAACCGACCGTCATGGGCGCGCCGAACGTCGTGCGCGGCGGTTCGCATACAGGTTGGCACGGCGCCGAAGATCTGGTGAAGATGGGCTGCTGCTCAGTGATCTGTTCGGATTACCATTATCCCTCGCTGCTGCACGCGGTTTACCGCCTGGCGCGCAACGGCAGCGCCAGCTTTGAGGACTCCGTAGCGCTGGTCACGAAAAATGCCGCCCGCATGGCCAGGCTGAAGGATCGCGGAGAGCTCACGGTCGGACAACGCGGCGACATCGTGCTCGTCGAGCCCGGTCCGCTGCCGCGGATCGTCGCAACGATCGCGAACGGAAAACTCGCTTATGTCGCGCCGGATGCGCTGGAGAGAATTAGAACAAGGTAAGTAAGGAAAGAAAGCGCTTCTTTTTGTGAACAAAAAGAAGCAAAAAAACTTTATTGACTCTGGGCCATGGGCTTTATCGGCGACGACGCCCGTGGCCCAGCATAAAAAAATTTTTGCGCCGCTTTTTTTAAAAAGCGGCCGCTTCCTTACTTCTTCGTCAGCGCTTCAAGAATTGAAATCAGCTGCTGTCCCGCCTCAGCGGGCAAGCCGTCATTGACGATCACCGAATCCGGCTTGACCGGCGTCACGGTGCGGGCGACGCGGGTGGCGATGTCGGCGGAGCTTTCGCGCCCGCGCCCGGCCAGCCGCGCTTCGAGGACATCCGGCGAGGCGGTGATCTCGACCACGAAGGTGCGGAAGCGCAGTCGCGCGCCGGCGATGATGGTGCGCGAAACATTGACGATCACGGTTTTGCCGGCTTCCAGCTTGGTCTCGAGGTCGAGTGGGATGCCGTAGCGCAGGCCGTGAGCGTGCCAGGACAGCGCAAAATCGCGGCTCGCAAATTCCATGTCGGTGACCGGCTCATGGTCTTCCGTCTTATCCGCCGGGCGGGTGATCACGCGGCGCTGAAACACCACATCCTCACGCACCGCGAAATGCGCGCGGGCCAGATTCAGCAGCGTATCCTTGCCGGCGCCCGAAGGGCCGACGACGAGAACGAGATTGCCTTGGGTCATGCGCCGAATCCGATCCGTTCAAAAAGATGAAATGCTTCGCCCGCGGCCGGTTCGACAAAAACCGCGACGCTCGCCACGCGGCGCGGCAGTGAAAGGGCCTCGGAAAAATGTTGCCTGGCGGCATCCATCAGCCGTTCGTCGGCGCTGGGGTTGCTCAGCGTCATGTGAAAGCGCCAATCCTCCATCACGAACGGGTAGCCCCACTTCGCGACGTTGCGGCGCTGCGAGTCGGTGCGCCCGGCCGCACGGCGCGCCTGCGCGGCTTCGTCTTCAGGCCGCCTGTAAGCATCGAGCGATGCGACGCAGGCATCGGCCAAAGCGTGCAATTCCGGCGATGCGGCGCTGGGGCACAGCGCGATGAAGCGGCCGAGCAAGGTCACGTCCAGGCGGGGCATCGCGAACGGCTTGAGGTCGCGACAGACATGTCTCGTCTCGTCCAGGAAGCGTTCGAACGGCGCCGTGAGCTGCATGGGCGGTTTCAGGGTGGCGTGAAACCCGTAGCGCCTCGGCTCGGTCACCTGCGCCGCAATGCCGGCAATGTCGGGCTGCTTCAGGTCGCCGCCTGTCGCCGGGTCGTAACCGAGCCACGAACAACCGCGCGCCCAAAGCGGGTCATCCGCCTCGGGCGCGTAGTACAGAGCGACGCGATACGGCTCAGGCAATGCGCTTGCCCCCATGCCACACGGCGCGAATCACTGGCGTGCCGTTGAACAGGCGCACCTGCACGAGGTCGGCGCGCAATCCGGTTTCGATCCGGCCGCGATCGGCGAGGCCGGCGATGTCGGCCGGGCCCGAAGTGATCAAGGCGATCGCCTGGGGCAGGGACAGCAACCCTTGCGCCACCACGCGGAAGGCGGCTTCCAGCATGGCGGCCGGCACGTAATCGGAGGCCAGCGCATTCAGCGCCCCGGCGCGGATCAGATCCGTGACGGCGATGTTCCCCGAATGCGACCCGCCGCGGACGATGTTGGGCGCGCCGGCGATGATGTGCATGCCCAAGCCCCGCGCAGCGCGGGCAGCCTCGAGGGAGACGGGGAATTCGGAAATGGTGATGCCTTCCTCATGGTTGCGCGCCACTTCCGCTTCGGTGCGGTCGTCGTGCGCGGCCACCGGAATTCCCCGCTTCCGCGCCGCCTCGAGCACCAGTGCGCGGTGCGGGGGGTGATAGGTGCGATGGTTCTCCTGGAGTTTCAGGAACATCTCATCGACTTTGGCGAGCGCGTAACCTTCTTTCACGCGCATGTCGCGGTAGCGCTCAATGTCCGAATATTGCCCGTTGCCGGGGCTGTGGTCCATGACCGAGATCAGCCGGACCAGCTCGTCATCGATGGCAAGCTCGAGCAGTTCCGGCATTTCCGGCGCCGGCAATTCGCAGCGCAGATGCAGGAAATGGTCGGTTTTCAGCATCCCCGCTTCGGTCAGCTCGCGCAGATCGTTATAGCCGTCCTTGAACGTCTCGGTGCGGGCCTTGGCGAAGCCGATATCGCCCAGACAGAGCGCATCGAACACGGTGGTGACGCCGGCCGCCGCGCATTGCGCGTCATGCGCCAGCATCGCCGAGCGGGAGGGCCAGCGCGCGTTGCTGCGCGGCAGAACCTGGCGTTCGAGATTATCGGTGTGCAGATCGATGATGCCGGGGATCAGGAAATCGCCGGCCAGGTTCTCGCCCGCCGGTGCATCGCCGAGTGCTGCGATGCGGCCGTTCTCGATCGTCAGGCTTCCCGGCAGAATACCATCCGGCAGGACGATCTGGGCGTTGGTCAGGCTAGTCATGCCACTTCCTCATTCTTGAGCGCCGTCGAGCTGACATCGCGCATTTTCGAAACAGGTTCCAGAGCCAAAACGGCGTCGGCGATCGCATCACGTACGAACACGTCGTGAAAAATACCAACCAGCGCGGAGCCTCGGGCCTTCGCCTCGCGCATCAGCTCGATGACAATGTCACGATTCGCGTTATCGAGCGAGGCGGTGGGCTCGTCGAGCAGCATGATCGGCCAGTCGCACACGAAGGCGCGGGCCAGGTTCACGCGCTGCTGCTCGCCGCCCGAGAAGGTCGCCGGCGGCAGGCCGTGCAGGCGCGGGCCGATCCCCAGCCGCTCCAGCATGGTCGCCGCCCGGGCGCGGGCCTGGGTGAGCTCGGTGCCGCGGTCGGTGAGGGCGCCGGCGACGACGTCCAGCGCCGTGACGCGCGGAATGGCGCGCAGAAACTGCGAGACATAGCCGAGCGTGGTGCGACGGATTTCAATGATCTCCGCCGGCGGGGCCTTGGTCAGGTCGATCATCCTGCCCTCATGGCGGACCAGGATTTCGCCCTCATCGACCAGATAATTGCCGTACAGGCTGCGCAGCAGCGTGGATTTGCCGGTGCCCGAGGGGCCGGCCAGGGCCACGCAGGTTCCCGCGCGCACGGTCAGCGAGGTGTCGTGCAGTACGTCGAGCTGCGTGCCGGCCTGCAGATGCAGCGTGAAGGTTTTGGAAAGCCGGTTGGCTTGGATGAGGATGTCGCTCATGTCGGCAGCACCGAGGAAACCAGGAGTTGCGTGTATTCGTGATGTGGGTCGTCCAGCACCTGATCGGTGAGGCCAGTTTCGACGATCTGGCCGCGGCGCATCACCACCAGCCGGTCGGCCAATAGTCGGGCCACGCCGATATCATGGGTGACCAGCACCACGGCCAGGCCGAGGCGCTTCACCAGGCTGCGGATCAGGTCGAGGATGCGGGCCTGAACCGAGACGTCGAGGCCGCCGGTGGGCTCGTCCATGAACACGAGTTCCGGCTCGGTCACCAAAGTGGCGGCGATCTGCAAACGCTGCATCATGCCGCCGGAGAAATGCTTGGGATAATCGTCGATCCGCGAGGGGTCGATTTCCACTGCCGCCAGCCATTGCGCCGCGACCTCACGGATATTGCCGTAATGCTGCGCGCCGCCGGCCATCAGCCGCTCGCCGATATTGCCGCCGGCGGTCACGTTCAGGCGCAGCGCCCGGCGCGGGTCCTGCTGAATGAAGCCCCATTGCGCCCGCTGCAGCCGGCGCAGCCCCAATTCGCCGAGGGCAGAGATCGGCGACAAACCCTCGCCGCGGTCGTAATACACCGCGCCGGAATCGGTCGTGATGTTGCCGGCCAGCGTGTTCAGCAGCGTGGTTTTGCCCGAACCGCTTTCACCGACGATGGCGAGAATTTCGTGCCGCCGCAGGCCGATCGAAACATCGTCCAGCGCCGTCACGCGGCCGAACTGTTTGTTGAGATGTCTGGCTTCGAGCAAATTCACGCCGCGTCACTCCGGTTCGATTCGCAATAATCCGTGTCCGAGCAGGCGAACATCTTGCCGCCTTTGTCATCGATGATGATCTCGTCGAGATAGCTCGTCGTGCTCCCGCACAGCTCGCAGCAATGCGGCGCGCGGCCGGGATGGAACGGGTGATCCTCGAAATCCAGCGAGCGGACATCCGTGTAAGGCGGCACGGCGTAGATGCGCTTCTCGCGCCCGGCGCCGAACAGCTGCAGCGCCGGCATGCGGTGCATTTTCGGGTTGTCGAAGGCCGGAATGGGGGAAGGCGACATCAGGTAACGCTGGTTCACCATCACCGGATGGTCATAGGCGGTGGCGACGCGGCCGAAGCGCGTGATGTCCTCATACAGGCGCACATGCATCTCGCCATATTCCGCCAGCGCGTGGCGGCGGCGGGTCGCGGCGCGGCTGGGCTCAAGCTTGTAGAGCGGCTCGGGCTGCGGCACCTGATAGACCAGGATCTGGTCGGGGCGCAGCAAGGTTTCCGGAATCCGGTGGCGGGTCTGGATGACGCTGGCCTCGGCGGTGTGCGTGGTGGTGCGCACGCCGGCCACGCGGCCGAAAAACCCGCGGATCGACACCGCATTGGTGGTGTCGTCGGCGCCCTGGTCGATGACTTTCAGCACGTCATCCGGGCCGATGATCGCGGAGGTCACCTGGATGCCGCCGGTGCCCCAGCCGTAAGGCAAAGGCATCTCCCGGCTCGCGAAGGGGATCTGGTGTCCGGGAATGGCGACCGCCTTGAGGATCGCGCGGCGGATCATCCGCTTGGTCTGTTCGTCCAGATAGGCGAAATTATAGCCCTTCATGGCGTCTCGCTTTCACGCTTGGTCTCGTCTCGTTTCAGGGCGCCGAGCGCCTCGGCGCGTTTCAAAGTCTCGCGCGCCTCGGCGCGCATGGCACGGATCGTTTCCAGCTCGCTCTGGAAATCCACATGGTGCGGCAGCTTCAAATGCTCGACGAAGCCGGTCGCCTCGATATTGTCGCAGTGCGACAGCACGAATTCCACGCTCTGCGCCGGCGCGGAGGCGTCTTCGCCGAGTTCCGCCGCGCGCATCGCCCGGTCGACCAGCGACATCGCCATCGCCTTGCGGTCGGCATGGCCGAAGCACAGCCCGTAGCCGCGGGTGAATTGCGGCGGCGCGGTTTTGCTGCCGCCGAACTGGTTGACCATCTGACACTCTGTCAGCATCACGTCGCCGATCTCGATGGCGAAGCCGAGCTCCGGCGGCACGATGCTCACCGGCACCTCGCCGACGCGCAACTCGCCGACAAACGGATGGTTCTGGCCGTAGCCGCGCTGGGTCGAATAGCCGAGGGCGAGAAGGAACCCTTCATCGCCGCGCGCCAGCCCTTGCAGGCGCACATCGCGCGGCGCCGGGTGTTCCACCGGCTCCATGGTCAGGTCGCGCGGCGTCTCATCGCCGGACGGGTCGTTTTCGATCAGCGATTCGGCGCCGAGCAGGTCGGTCACGCGCGGCATTTTTTCGATGCTCTCGACCGCGGCGGCCGGCACCGGAGCGGGCGCGGCGCCCGCGGTTTCCAGGCTGAAATCGAGCAGCCGGTGGGTGTAGTCCGTGGTCGGCCCCAGGCGCTGGCCACCCGGCAGATCCTTGAAGATCGCCGAGACGCGGCGGGAGATCAGCATCGCGCCGGTGTCCACCGGGTCGGTGTCGATCAGCCGGGGCAGGGTGGTGCGATAGGCGCGCAGCAAAAACGCGGCCTCGATCAGGTCGCCCTGCGCCTGGGCGATGGCGAGCGCGGCGAGGTCGCGGTCGTACAGTGCGCCTTCCGCCATCACGCGGTCGACGGCGCGGCTGAGCTGTTCCTTGATTTGCGCCAGCTCCAAAGCCGGCACGTCGCGCGCGCCCCGGCGCGCTTCGGCGAGCCAGGAATGCGCGGCGGAAATGGCGGCCTCTCCGCCTTTGACGGCTACATACGCCATCTAAATCTCCTCGATCTTCAGGCTGCGCGGCAGCCCCAGAATGCGTGCTTCGTGGCAGAAAATGACATCGACGCCGCGCGGCGCGGTCTGTGCCTGTTGGCGCCAGGCTGTCACGAACCCGTCGGCGAGCGGCAGCATCACGCGCCGCTCGGTTTCGATGCCGGGCCCGGTCAGCCGATAAAGCCGGCCGGCTTCCAAAGAGGCGACGTCGAGAACCAAAGTGGCGCCATCCTCCGGCGCGTCATCCGTGCCCTGGCGGAGCTGGCGCAGGTCTAAATGGTCGCGGGCCAGGACGAAATCCGCCGCGTCGGGCGCGGCCAGCCGCACGCCGGCATGGAAGACCAGCCAGTCCCGCGCCGCGTCGTCGCCTTCGGGCAGGCTGGCGGACACGCTCGAATCGGTCAGCGTCAGCAGCACCGAGGCGGCGGCGGCGGAAAGTCCGGGCGGCGGGCCGACCGGCCGGGTGAAAGGCACGACCACGCCGGGCGTGCTGAGGGCCTGAAGAATGCCGCGAAAGCAGCCTTGGGCGTCCGTCGGGGACGCGAAACCGGGAGCGAAATATTTCATGAGCGCATTGTCGCCAAAGTGAAGAATTTAACTTCCGTGGCCTTCGCCCGCGCCTCGGTCTCGAGGCGGCGCGCGGCCTGCGCCTGCGCCAGCGGTTGCAGCACCGCCTGGTCGTACGCGCCGAACAGGACTTCGTCCTGCAGCACGGCATCCAGCCGCGCCACCAACTCGACCTGCTCGAGGTCGTGTCCGGCGGCGTAGCCGTGGCCGACGCGGCCGGCCTCGTCGCGAATCGAGCAGCGGGTGATGGTCATTTCGCCCAGATTGAACGGGGCGCCATTGCCGCCCATGCGGCCGCGAATCATGGCCATGCCGCATTCGGGCTCGCGCAGGCGTTCAAAGCCCGGCAACGGCGGGGCGGAGTCCAGCAATTGCATCAGCCGCTCACGGCTGGCGCGCGCCAGAAGGCCGAGCCAGATCTGGCGCGGCGAGAGGGAGGAGGGAGCGTCAAACATGTCTAGACATCTATTCTGTTAGAGGGGCGTGGTCAAGGTAACGGGCGCAGAATTTTTCGATGGGCAGGTTGCGAAAATCCATCAGCGCGGCGGCGAGCTGGGCGTGAGACCAGTCCCACCAGGCGATTTTTTTGAGCTGCGCGCAGATGTCCGGCGCGAAGCGGAAGCGGATCGGCTTCGCCGGCACACCGCCGACGATGGCGAAATCCGGCACATCCTTGGTGACCACTGCGCCGGCGCCGACGATCGCGCCGCAGCCGATGGTGATTCCGGCCATGATGGTCGCGCCATGGCCGATCCATACGTCCTGGCCGATCGTCACGCGGTCGCTGCGGCGCCAGTCGAAGAAGCCGGGCTCATCGGGGCCCAGGCCGAACTTGCTGGCGCGATAGGTGAAATGGTTGAGCGCGGCCCGTTCGATGGGGTGATTGCCGGGGTTGATGCGCACCTGCGCGGCGATCGAGCAGAATTTGCCGATCTCGGAATAGATGATGTCCGTGTCGTGCGCGATATAGGCATAGTCGCCGAGCACCGATTCAGCCACGCGGGTGCGGGGGCCGATTTCGTTGAAACGGCCGAACACAGTGTCGCGGATTTGCGCGGTCGGGTCGATCGCCGGGGCGTCGGAAAGCTTGGCGCGCTTGGCGCTGTCCGGATCGATATACTCTGTTGGGGCGGCCGCCATGCATAACCTTCCGTGGGACTTCGTGACGGAAGTGATCTAGATGACTAACGCGGTCGATTTCGTGGCGGTTCTGTGAAGGGTCGATGACATCGCGGCAGCATAACGAAGGTGAGGGAAGGGAAGCGCTACTTTTTGTGAACAAAAAGTAGCAAAAAAACTTTGTTATGCTGGGTCTGAGGCTGTGTCAGCGCAACGCCCATGGCCCAGCATCGTAAAAGTTTTTGCGCCGCTTTTTTCAAAAAGCGGCTGCTTCCTTACTTCCGTTGAAACACGACAATCCCCGGATAGCTTTGCCACAAACGGTAATGCGCCGCGAGAGCGGCATTCACTTCCGCATAGACATCAGGGTTGATGATGGCGGGATTCGTCTCCGGGTCGCTGCGGCGGACGATGAAGTCCGGCGCAGCGGCGAGAATGCGCTGGATTTCGGCGACCGGATCGTCCCCCGCCACGCGCGGCAGCGACCGCCCAATCAGCTCCGAGGGGAGCACGAAGCGCGTCGGCGGGGTTTTGCCGGCGAGGGCGTAAATGATCGGCTGCGTGTCGAACACATAGAGGCTGCCCGGCTGGTCTTTCAGGGCCGCGCCGATTTCGCCCGGAATGTCAGGGGCCAGGATATGGCCGATCGCGGTTTTAGCCGCCCAGGCCGGCAAGGCGAGTGCGGCCGCGACAAAGCCGGCGCGGACCCAGGCGGTGCGCCCCAGCCGCGCGAACAGAACGCCGAGGATCACGCACAGAACCGGCAGGATTTGCAGAAAATAATGGTCGTAGAAGGACTTCGCCGCGACCACGCCGACCGCCCCGCCGAGCAGCCAGGCGGCCAGGAAGAGATCGTCGGCGCGCCGCCGGGCGGCGGCCAGGACCAGCAGCGCCAACCCGGCCAGGTACAGCGTGCCCCAGCGCAGCAACTCCATATGCAGCGCGTAGTCGAACGCCTGGGCGGTGAAAGGCGCATCGACGCGCCGGAAATTCGAGGCGATACTGGTTTCCCACCATAAGCCAAGCTGCCCGTGCGCGGCATAGAGCAGGGCGGCGAGCGCCAAAGGCAGGGCGGCCCCCAGGATCATCCGCACGCCGGCTTCGGGCCGCCGGTGCCGGATGAGGAAAAAAAAGAAAATCGCCGGCGTCTCGAAGATCGAGACATATTTGATCATGAATGCCGCGCCGAGCAGCAACCCGACGAGAAACGCCCGCTCCGTGGTCAGGCTCACCCACACCGCTAGGGCGGTGCAGCAGGCCATGAACAGCTCGGTGTTGGAAGAGAGCCCGTCATTGCTCAGCGAGCAGAGAATCAGCGCCGCGCCCGCGACGAGCCCGGCCGCGTCGTCGTCGGTCAAAGCCCGCGTGATCCGGAACACGACAAAGGTCAGCAGGCTGACGCACAGCACCATGGCGAGGCGGATGGAAGCGACCCGGTCGCCGAACGCCGTTTGGGCAACGGCGAAAATGGCATAGATGCCGATCGGCTTATTGTCCCAGATGGTCGTGTAGGGCAGGTGGCCGTGGCGCCATTGCTGGGCCATGAGGAAATACAGGCTCTCGTCCCAGTCGAGGACGGATTGCGCAAAGGTGGGAATGCGGCTGAGCAGGGTTGCCGCGAAGAACAACAGCGCGATCGGCCAGGAGGGAAGGCGTCGTATCGTCACCCGACGGTGATCGCAGCCGCGCCTGGTTTTGTCCATGGCGCGCGGGCGGGAGGCTGGCCGTGCGCGGCCGCGGCGGCTACAATTTGCCGGCGCTCGGCGCGACGAGATGAAGCGAATGGGGGATTTATGAAGAGTCTTGCTTTGGGTCTGGTGGCGGCGATGGCGGCGGCCGGGATGGCGTGCGCCCAGACCGACGACCCCACAGGGCCGCAGCCGAAACTGCCGACGGAAACGCTCACCATCGCCGCAGACAACGGCAAGAGCTACGTCTTCACCGTGGAAACGGCGCTGACCACGCAGCAGCAGGATACCGGGCTGATGTTCCGCACCTCGGTCCCGGCCGATACCGGCATGCTCTTCCCCTGGCCGCAGCCGCAGGTCTCGGACATGTGGATGAAGAACACCATCGTGCCGCTGGACATGGTGTTCATCGGGCCGGACCACAAAATCAAAGCAATTGCCAATGACACCGTGCCCTATAGCTTGCGGCCGATTTCCAGCGGCGTGCCGGTGATCGCCACGCTGGAACTGCAAGGCGGCATTACCGCCGCCGAGGATATCAATGTCGGCGATCTGGTGACCGCCAAGCAACTGGGCGGGAGCTAAGCAAAAAGAAAGCGCTACTTTTTGTGAACAAAAAGTAGCAAAAAAACTTTATTTACGCTGGGCCATGGGCGTTGGCGCCGACACAGCCTCAGGCCCAGCGTAACAAAAGTTTTTGCGCCGCTTTTTTCAAAAAGCGGCTGCTTTCTTACCTAGTAAAATTCGGCAGGAAGCAGCTGATGAAAAGCTTCGGCATAATGAGGCCGAACGCCATGGCCACAAGCGTGACAACCGCCGTCATGCCATCCGTGATCGTGCCGGTGAGCAGGCTGAGAGGCACGTCTGCGCCGCGCGTCATCAGAGCGACCAATCCGCCGGCCATGCGAAACAGGGCCACACCGGGGATGAGCGATACCACGGAAGCGAACGCCAAGGCCGCGAACGGAAATCGCAAGCGCGCGGCGATGGGTGTGGCGAGAGTCCCGACGATCAGGCACGCGACAAACGCACCGGCCTCGACGCTGGCGCCGGCCACCGACAGCATGACCCATCTTGTAGCGTGGGCGAACATGCCCATCAGGATCGGAACAGGAAGCGTGCGCCAGGACATTGAAAAGAATGTCCCATAAGCCGAGACGGCGACGCCTGCGGCGAGGACATCGTAGACAAGGGCGACGGGCTGGCTGGGGCCGGTAACGGGCAGCGATTCTCCCCCGAGCGCGAGCCCCAAGAGAAGCCCGGTACAGATCATGAGGATGATCACGCTTGCATAGATCATCCGGGCGGCGCCAAGCGCCACGCGGCCGCGCGCGAGATCCAGCATGCCGTTCAGCAGATGCGGGCCCGGCACAAGGATCATACAGGGACAAACCGCGATCAGACGTGCCGCCGTACTGAGCTGAAACTGGATGGCAATCGCGCCGATGACACCGGCGAGCAGGGCGGCACAAAAGGGTTGCACATAGAGGTTTTCGCTCAGCTTCGCCAGCCAACGGCGCAGCACCGCCCCGGCGCCGGCACTGAGGGCGATGAGAAGGTAGCTGAGCAGATGGGCCGCGCCGAAAATGACCGCGAGCGCCAAGGCGCCCGCCGTCGACGCCAAAGTGAAACGGAACAGAGAGGCGGGTGGGTATTTCG
>Ga0310813_10000046_pt1 | contig 90288 bp, 87 predicted proteins | sample YN3metagenome_FD_203086 | JGI IMG/M metagenome (GOLD analysis project Ga0310813, IMG submission 203086) | Soil microbial communities from experimental microcosm in Duke University, North Carolina, United States - YN3 | ecosystem: Engineered > Artificial ecosystem > Soil microcosm > Unclassified... | reverse complement strand
CGCTCCCGGATGTCGAAGTCATATTCCTCGACCAGCACTTCCAGCCGGGTGTCCAAGCCATCCTGCACCAGCCGCAGATAGCCCGCCTCAAACGGATTGGTCGCGGGATCCCAGTTCCCGTTCCATCCGGTCACATGATCCTTGAGGAAGCCGAGCAGATCGAGGCGATCGCCCTCCGCCCCAGGGGTGAAATCCGAGACCCGGATCGACTGGAACACCGTCCCGCCAAATTCGCTCTCGGTGTCGACGAGGCCGTTCGACCAGTCGATGTCCGTCGAGCTCAGCAGCGACAGGGTATCGCGGCCTGCGCCGAGACGAATGTTGTACTGCGCCTGCGGCAGATACTGGTTTGCATCGGCATTGACCTTGACCATATCGTCGCCAGCACCGGCATCGATATCGACCTGGCCTCCGCCATCGACCGCGATCAGATCGTTGCCCTCGCCGCCGACGATGGTGGCGGTGACATTGGGGTTGTAGCGAGCGTCAAGGCGAATGCTGTCATTGCCGGCGCCGCCATCGAGAACCAGCGAACGCGGGGTGGCGTTGAATTCATCCTCGGTGAAATCGACGACGTGCAGGCGATCGTCGCCGTCTTCGCCGTAGAGCTGATCATTGCCGCCCAGGCGATCGATCAGGACGTCGTTTCCGCCACCGCCGAAAAGCTGGTCGTCGCCGAAGTCGCCGTCGAGCCGGTCGTCACCGTCGCCGCCGCGCAGAATGTCGTTGCCGACGCCGCCGCTCAGAACGTCCTTCCCGTCGCCGCCGGTGAGGACGTCGTCTCCGGACAGCCCGATCAGCATATCGGCACCTGCCGTCCCCGTGATCGATTGCCCCGGGCTCGGCGCTCCGCTCGGATCGAAACCGGCCAGATTGAACGCGGTCAGACTGGACTTCAGGACGTTTTCGAAGGTGACGATGGTCTTGAAGACGCTGACGAAGCCTTGGGCGGACGCATCATAGTCATCGGCCAGAAGCTGCAGCACCGTGTTTGCCCCGGTCTGCACCAGTCGCAGCTTGCCGGTCGCGAACGGGTTGGTCGACGGATCCCAGGAGCCGCTCACGCTGCTGGCATGATCCTTCAGAAAGCCGAGCAGGTCGAGGCGATCGCCGCCGGCTCCAGGGGCGAAGTCAACGATATTGATCGCGTGAAAAAAAGAACTGCCGAATTCGCTGTCGTCGTCGACGCGGCCGTTGGACCAGTCGAGATCGGTCGAACTCAGCAACGACACGGTATCCGACCCGCTGCCAAGCCGTACCGTATAGGTCGCAGCCGAGCGAAATTCGTAGCGGTCGGCGTTGATCTTGACCACGTCGTCGCCGGCACCGGCATCGATGCTGACCCGACCGCCGCCCTCGACCGCGATCACGTCATTGCCTTCGCCGCCGATCAGGCTGGCCGTCACGTAAGGATTGTTGTGGGCATCGAGGCGGATGCTGTCGTTCCCCGCTCCGCCATCGAGCACCACCGAACGTGGGGTGGCGAAGAGGTCGTCGTCCGTCAGATCGACGACCCCCAACTGGTCGTCGCCTTCTTCCCCATACAGGCTGTCGTTGCCGCCCAGGCGGTCGATCAGGACGTCGTTGCCGGAACCGCCATACAGCGTGTCATCACCGAAATCGCCGTCGAGCCGGTCGGCCCCGTCCCCGCCCGTCAAGGTGTCGTTGCCTGCGCCCCCGCTCAGAACATCATCGCCGCTGCCGCCGCTCAAGACGTCAGCTCCAGACCGCCCCACCAACTTCGTCATGCCACGCCCACTCCACGCCAAGCCCACTGCTCACTCGTGAAATTGGAAGAACATGCTTAAGATTTGGATAAGAACGGTGGGTTGCGGCAAATTAGCGGGCGTTAGAGCACAGCGCGGTCAATGGCTGGATTAGCCACTTCGTCGATGAGAGACGTCATCCCGAGCAACCTTCGAAAAGGCTGCTGACAAACAGCCCTCCGGCTCCCAGTGAGCTAGCACTATTCGAGCCGCTCACTGGAAGACCGGAGTGCGAGCCCTGGTCAGATCAACCAGAAACCCTTGTTGTAGCTGGCCAAAACGCCGTCCTGACCGAAGCCGACGACGTCGGGCAGGCCATCATTATTCAGATCGACCACCTCGCGGTGGTAGACGTTGTCGCTGGTCCATCCCTGATTGCCGCCGAAGTTCTCGATATCAAGGCGAGCCTGGGCAAGCGTACCGTCGGCCTTTCCGTAGGCGACATAGGTCCCGGCGACACCGAACCCGATGACGTCGGCAAAGCCATCGCCATTCACGTCAGCGACGTCGCGGGCATAGCTGTTCTGGCTCGACCAACCTTGATCGCGACCAAAATTCAACACGTCCAGCCGGGCCGCCTTAAAGGTGCCATCGCCGTTCGACAGCGCAATCCAGGTGCCGGACACGCCGAAGCCGAGCAGATCGTCGTTACCGTCGCCATTCACGTCGGCGACCAGGCGGTGGAAAGAGTTGTCGCTGGTCCAACCCTGTTGAACGCCGAAGTTCGCGACGGCGAGTGCCGCCGTCTGGAACGTGCCGTCACCATTGCCGAGCGCGACGTAGGTTCCGGCCGTGCCGAAGCCGATGATGTCGGCCTTGCCATCGCCGTTCACATCCCCCGTCGTCCGCGCGAAGCCGTCCTGTGTCGTCCAACCCTGGTTGATACCGAAGTTGGCCGTGGCGTTGATCGGATCGGAGAAGGTGCCGTCGGCGCGGCCGAACGCGACAAGCGTTCCCTGCGTGAAGAAGCCGACGATGTCGGCACGGCCGTCGCCGTTCACGTCGGCCAGTTCACGATGGAACTGGTTGTCGGAGGTCCAGCCGGTCGATCGGGTAAAATTGGCCGTGCTCAAGACTGGTGCCGAGAAGGTGCCGTTGGCGGAACCAAAGGATATCACGACGTTGGATTGTCCGAACCCGACGATGTCGGAGAATCCGTCGCCGTTCACGTCGGCGATGTGGCGGGGATAGAGATCCTGGCTCGTCCATCCGCCGGCGCCGACGGCGAAGTTGCTGACCAGAATGCCGCTGACAGCCGTGAACTGCGAGGTGAAGATGGAGAGTTCGACACCGCCGCCCGCGACCGCCTTGTAAAGAAGAGGAGCAGTTAGCGCGGAGCCGATGGTGAAGCTTCCACCGGTGAAATTCACCGTGGTCCCGTTCACATTGCCCACGAAATTGGCATAGGTCGCATCCGAAATGATGATGCGATCGCCCACATTGAAGTCGGCAATGAGATCGCCGTTCAGCCCGGCTGTCGTGTCGAAGAAGGTGTCGTTTCCGCCGCCGCCTTCAAGCCTGTCGATGCCAAGTCCGCCGGTGATGGTATCGTCACCGCCGAACCCCGTCAGCCTGTCGTTGTACAACGATCCGACGATTGTGTCTGTGCCCGCAAAGGCCGTCGCGAAGAGCCCAAGTTCATCGGTATTGGAAGGTGTCGCCACGGCATCGTACACGGCCGATGCGCCGATGTTGACGCCCGACGTGTACCAATAAAGCCGTTGGGTGCTCGTCTCGACCACACCGACGAAATTCACCGTACCCGATATGAGGCGCCCGGACGCATCCACTGCCAGATTGGACCCGAGGATGACCAGCTCGGTGCCGTTCGAGCTCTGGATCTTGTACTGATCCTGATAAGTAACGCCCACGAACCGCGCCTGGGCGTCCTTCGTCAGCTGGCTACTTACGGAAGTGCGAAGATAGAGATTCAGATCGAGTGAAGAAATATCGAACTGCTCAAACGCTACTAGCCTAGACATATACTTCACTCCTGGAATGACTTGGCAATGGTTATACTGGCTGCGAGACGAAAATGATTACGATGTGGCTTGCGTGCGCGCGTCGCGCACGATGGTTGGAACGAATGGTCTGACCGACCTGTCGCCCCCTACCGCCATCAATTTCCCATGCTCCTCGCCCGCATAACTCCCTGAAACGGTTATCGAACGCGAAGGTTCACCGCCTTAAAAATCGGCTGACATGTGTCCCAGAATGAGCACACCCTATCACCCGTGGGATTTACCTTTCTGGCGCCATTGATCGACTCAACGACGGTGGCGCGATGTGCTGCACCTGTGGTTCAGGGAACGCGCCCGAACAGGCTGACGGTCAGGAACTTGCCGTGTGTTTCGCTTCTCAGGAGGAGCTGGCACACGCCCTTCGCAGACAACAGATCGATCACGCGCGACAGGGAATAGTTGTTCATCTGCATCGCCGGCGCGTTCCAGGCGCGGCCCGCAAGCACGTTCTGCGCCAGCTTTACGCCAGGCACATTCGCACTCGCCCACCATAACGCCCGCGAACGGCGTCCGTCCGTTCGAGTGGAAAGGTGGAGGTGAAAGCCGCCACCCGGGGTGACGCGTCCTACCAGGGCGTCGATCAGCCGCATTCCGCGCGCAACCGGGACGTGCTGCAGCACCATCGCGGAATTCACGAAATCGAACGTCCCGCGCACATTCGAGAGGTCATCGTCGGCGCGGGCGAAATTCACGTTGAGGGCTGCGTCCGCGTCGCAATTGACCTCGGCCTCCGCAAGCATCGCCGGTGACACGTCGACACCGACGACCTGCGCAAACTCTTTCGCCAGCGGCAGGGTGAGACGACCAACCCCGCATCCGTGATCGAGCGCACTCCCTCGTGCCAGCGAACCGAAATGTTCCTCGAAGACCGACAGCAGCGCGTCCACCTGCGCGCGTCCGCTTTCAAAGAAGATCGAACGATGATCCTCCAGCTGGTTCCGTGAGAACCGGGGGTCGGCGAGAACACCGAAATAGGGATCGAGCTGCCCCCAACGATCCCACATCCGGTCGGTATCGATCACCGCCAACCGCCCTTGGGCGTTCGCAGACACACCATCATCGTCAGGCAGCCATTCGCTCGATCATGCCTTCGATCAGCGTTTCCACCGCCGACTCGCTGGCAAGGCCTCCCCGCACCAGGCAGCGATCGACCAACACCTTGCGGAACGCGTCGTACAGGCCGTCGTCGGGCGCCGACGGCTGCGACCAAAATTCGTCAACATGGCCGCAGTGGGTGAGCCCCTCCATCTTGTAGATCGCGCCGCCGATGGCGCACACCGGCTTGCCATGTGCAAGGGCCAGCGTCGCCGAGGTGCTGTTGACGCAAATGAGACCGGTGGTCTCGGCCGCCATTTCATCGAGGTCGCCGCCGTCGATGAAATGAACCCGCGACCCGACCTGCAACCGCTTGGCCAGCCTGCGGATAAAACCACCCCAGTCAAAAAAGCTGCTGTCCAGGGGGTGCCGCTTGATCAGCAGATGCGCATCCCCCGGCGCATGCAGGGCAAAGCTCTCCAGCACATAGGCCGCCGCACCCTGCATATCGGCGAAGGGTGAATGCGCGCGGATCTGAAAGTCCCCGGAAAGCTGCAAGGGAAACAGAAAGACCTTCTGGCCCCTCAACCCCTGCCAGACCTTTTCCGCCTGCACCTCCCGGCTCTTCTGCCGGTTGAGGCGCCATAACCAGCCGAGCCCGTCCACGATGATCGAGCCCGGTCGATGCGACCGGTAATGCGGATAGCGCAGAAGGCCGGTGACCACGTGATGATAATACCAGTAGCTGTCGCGCGCCCGGCGTTTGAAGCTTGCGCCCACAGGCGGCAACGGCGGTTCCTCCTCCAGCCGCGCTGCTTCCTTGAAGAACCATTCCTTGGTCCCGCGCAGGGACGAGCGCGCGTTCACGCCGTCCAGCTCGAACGTCATCCAGTGCGGCCTGAGATAGCCTTCCTCGAGGACAAAGGTGCGCACCCCGCGCAGCTTGGCGATGCCGTGCGCCTTGATGTGATAGGGTCGGCAGTCGCCGAACAGCAGCAGGTCGGTGATCGACTGCTCCCGCAGCAGCCGGTCGATAAAGGTCGGCCATTCGGAAAAGGTGCCGCGATAGTCGATCGCCCCCTCGGGCCAGTCGAGCCGATCGCCCCCGCCGAGGTTAACCCGGCACACGCGATGCCCCCGTTCCCGCAACGCCTCGCCGACGCGCAGGAACAGGGGCCCCGGAGGACCTTGGAGAAACAGAAAGGATCGGAGGTTGTCGGTCACGAGGCGAGGGTGCGGCGAAGGCAGCGGTTTAACCAGCCTTGCAGGCGGCGGGCAAGCACCAACGCGCTTCGGCTTCCGGATCCGCGCTGCACCATGTCCCCCATCCGCGAAATAACCACCTCGGCCGAACACGGCAGATTGGTCACCGGGTCGCTGTAGCGGGGATAAAGAAGAAGAGCCGCCGCCGCGAGTTCGCTCAGCGACCGCCGTGCGGTTCGCCGCCCGGGCACGGCGCCGAGATCGGTCGTCAGACCCCAGCCGGCGTAGAACGGCACGCCATGGGTCACCACCGGCTTACCCCGCAGCAGCGTTTCGAAGCCGGCCAACGAGCTGTTGACGTGTACTTCGTCGACCAGATCGATCCAGGAAGAAATGGTCCCCTCCCTGACGATCTCATCAGCCATCGTCAGGGCGACGGAGTCGGGAACCGCACCTGTTCGGTGCCCTGCTTCCACATCGGGGTGCGGCTTGAACAGAATGTAGGCATGGGGCCGCGCCGATCGCACCCGCCGAAGCAGTTCGAGATTGGTCAGCGGCGGCCCCGTGACCGACAGCACCGCGCGATCATCCTCGACCTGCGCCGGCACCAGCACGTGCGGCCGCGACGACCGACGGGCAAGCTGCTGATGACCCACGTCATATTTGCTGAGCCCCAATGCCCGGATCCGGCCCAGCAGCGCTTCGACCCTTTCCAGGAGGTTCGGCGAGAAGTCGGTTTCTTCGAGGATCCGCTCGAGCCGACTTGGCGAGCGTCCGTCGAAATAGATGCCCTCTTCATCGACGACGATCGACTGGGGCGGCACGCAATTGGCGCCGAGACCGGCCGAACGGATAAAACCGTCCTCGACCTCGACCAATCTCACCCTCGCCTCGGCAAGCTGGGCCAGACGATCGGACGATGTACGCGAGCGCCAGACCGCCACCGACTGACCCGCGCGAAGCGCCGCCGGGTCACGATCGAATTGAGGCTCCGCCTGGCCATTCCACAACAGCGCTTCCGTGGTGCTGCGCTTCCAGCCGGCAAAGCCGTAGACCGCAGCGATCGGGCGATTGGCATCGATCAGTTGTCGCCACTCCCCGCACAGGCTTATCGCCTCCGACCATGCCATCGGCTCCCCCGTGAAGGGATTGCGCGGCAGGGTCGGTGCGAGCGCTTCGCGCAACAGCGCGCGCAATTCGTCGCGAGCCAGAAGTCGGGCAGGCTGCCCAGGGTCGGGACGGTGAACCGGCACCTCCAGAAGCCCGGCTATCAGCCGCATCGGATCGCCTTTCTCGCACGCGATCTCGGTCGCGTTGGCCAGCAGGTGCCACGGATCGACCTCGTTTCGGACCGAGAAAAGTTCGGAAGGCCCCAACGCGACCTTGTGCGCATTCAGGCTGGGCTGCGCGCCCCAATACAGGCCGCCTACCCTCTTCTGCCGAAGAAGCGCGAGCAGTTCATCGGCCTCATCGTCGTCGAGGTTCGTTGCGGTCGTCGACGCTTCGAAATTGTCGAGCCGGCGCCGGGGAAAGGGCGGGATCGACAGGAAAGGACGACCGGCATCGCCGCGGCGAGCCCCGCTCACGCGCACCGCGGCAGGCTGTCGAAACTTGCACCCCTCACGAAACTCACCCGCGTCCTGACCTCGATCGTCGGCAAGCGCCGATCATAGCGGGCACGCATACGTAACCAAAGGGCCTAATCGAGCGTCGCCATCCAGCGATCGACGACGGTGAAGTGGGTGGTCCAGTCAGGCACCTTGAAACCACGCATGGCGCCGATCTGCCTCGTCCGTTCCGGATCGTCTTCGCAATATCGGATCACCACGCGCGCCCAGGCGTCGGCATCGTCGGGATCGAGGTAGGTGGGAATGTCGCCCGCCACCTCGTGATAGACAGGAAGGTCGGCGGCGATCACCGGCGTTCCGAATTCCAGCGCTTCGAACACCGGCATCCCATAGCCCTCGGCGAAGGACGGCATGAGCAGGGCCCGGGCGCCTGCCATCAGTTGGGCCAATTCCGAGTCCGAACAATGCCGTTTCTCAGCGATGAAGGGAGCCAGCGACCCTGGATCGTCCAGCTGAGCGAAGACGTCCTCCGCCTCCCAGCCACGAGCGCCCACGATGACGAGCCGCGGGGTGTCATCCCCCAACCGGTCCTGCAAGCGGCGCCACACCTCCAGCAGAAGCCGGTGGTTCTTGCGCCCCTCGATCGTGCCGAGCACCAGAAAGTAAGGGCCGCCTGCGGCCGTACTCGACGATGGCCGGGCGATTGCCTGACCGCTCAGCCACGCGACGACAGTTGGAGGCATCGCCCGTCCCTCGCCCGCCGCAAACGCCGCCAGATCGTCCAGCGTTGCCTGCGAATTGCCGATCACCCCGGCCGCGCTGGCGAGAATGGTCCGCATCCGCCGCCCGTGCTTTTCATCCTCGCCGGGCCGGCAATATTGCGGATGAGTGAGCGGAATGAGATCGTGGACGAGATAGATGGCGCGAAGCCGATGGCGCTCGACCCAGGTCGCGAGATAAGGGTCCTCGAGCCCGGTGTGCCCGACATTGAGATAAAAGGCCGCCGTCGGCACTCGCCCCCACGATCCGGGCAAGATCGCCCGTGCGACGAACATCACGAAGCGCCGGCGGAAGTCCGGCCCGCCTTCCAGCAAAAGCGCAAACAGCTCGTGTGACCGGCGGGGCGACAGCGCCAGGTGCCGGCCTTTGAACCGCACCACGGCCTGCGCCCGCGCGCCGAAATGCTCGACATAGGCCAGGCACACCCGATCGACCCCGGTCGGCAGGCTGCCGCGCCAGCGGCGCCAGATCAGGCGATTGACGTCGAGGACGATGGGTGTCGTGCCGGTCAGCGGGGTAAATCCTGCAACAGCGCGGCGACTTCCTCCCACAAGACCGGATCGGTCGCCACAAGCAGGCCCGCCCGGCTCCCGTCGAGGTCATAGGGGCTACCGTCAAGTCGCGCCGCCCGCCCCCCGGCTTCTTCGATCAACAACGCGCCGGAGGCATGATCCCAAGGCAGTGTTCGCTCGAACAGCGCCAAGTCCGGCCCTTCGATCAGCATTGTCGGGTACAAGGCAGCGGCGCAGCGCGGGATATCGACCAGGGCCAAGCGACCGTCGAGACGCGACCGGACCGCGGCGTATCGCTCCGGACGGCGTTGCCACAAAGAGGAGATCCCAATGGCAGGTGGCCCAGTCTCCGCCTGCCGCACCTTGATTTGTCTGCCGCCGATCCAGCACCCCGCGCCCGCCGCAGCCCAGGACAGACGTTCGGCGATCGGATCGAAGATCCAGCCGCCCACCGTCCGCCCCCGGCTCGCCAGCGCGATCATGATGCCGAACGGCTGCCGCCCGTTCGCGAAAAAGCCGGTGCCATCGAGGGGATCGACGATCCAGCAAAGCGGGTCAGCGAGGCGATCTAGCAGGTCGGGGCTCTCGTGAACCGCCTCTTCCCCTACGATCGAGGCCGCCGGGAGGAGTTTGCCGAGCCCCTCGCTCAGCATGGCTTCGGCTTCGCGATCGGCAATCGTCACGACTTCGCCGGCGCTCTTCTCCTCGCGATCAGCAGCCGTGATCGTCTGGAAGCGGGGCAGCAGGACCTGCGCGGCGGTCTGCCGCATCAACCCCTCGACCTTTGGCGTCAGGCTGGTCGCCAGGCGTCCGCCCTCGAGGCGATTCGCCTCCGCCTCGCTCACCGCGAAACGTCCGTCGCCTGCCGCAATCGCTGAAGGTCCGCGACGATCCTCTCCATCCGGTCGAGCGGAATGGCATTCGGCCCATCGGACAAGGCCTGATCGGGATCGGGATGGCATTCCATGAACAGGCCATCGACGCCGACCGCCACGGCGGCGCGCGCCAGGGGATGGACGAATTCGCGCTGCCCGCCCGACCGGTCGCCGAGCCCGCCCGGAAGCTGGACGCTGTGCGTCGCATCGAACACGACCGGGCATCCTGCCTGCCGCATGATGACCAGGTTGCGCATGTCGACCACCAGATTATTGTAGCCGAAGCTTGTTCCGCGCTCGCACACCATGAATTTGTCGCCCGGCAGCCCGGCCGCCGCCGCCGCCGCGCGCGCCTTGCCGATCATCGGCACGACATCGATCGGCGCCATGAACTGCGCCTTCTTGAAATTGACCGGCAGGCCGCTGGTCGCCGCCGCTTCGATAAGGTCGGTCTGGCGGGCCAGAAACGCCGGGGTCTGCAGCGCATCGACAACCTCAGCCGCCGCGCGCACCTGTTCGGGCGTATGCACGTCGGTCAGCACCGGCAGCCCGGTCGCCGCGCGAACCTTGGCTAGCACGGCCAGCCCCTCATCCAGGCCGACGCCGCGAAACGAGGCGCCGGAGGTGCGGTTGGCCTTGTCGAAACTGGCCTTGAAAATGATCTGGAGGTCCTGCCGCTCGGCAATGCCCGCAAGCTCCTCGCCGATGCGAAGACACAGATCTTCGCTCTCGATTGCGCAGGGTCCGGCGATCAGGAACAGGCGTCCATCGATCGTGAAGGGGTGATTCAACTGCTGACCTCGTGATTCCGACACACCGCGCTCAAAGCCCGGAGCTTGCGCCGACGTTAGCGCACCGCGCCGGCGACGGTAGTCTGCGCGGTCGCCACAGGGAGGAACAGCTGGCTGATCAACTGCACGAACTTGCTGACCTGATTGGCCCGGGCGTTGCCGACGTACAGCACGTCGCGATCCTGCATCATGAAGCGCTGCGACAGCAGATAGGCGCCCGGCTGCATCATGTTGAGGCTGTACACCGTCGGCTGATCGACCCCCGAGGCATCCTTGTTCATCCGGAACACGAAGATCGCCGCGGCATCGCCCGCATTGGGATTGGCACCGCCTGCAAGCGCGACCGCCTGGGTCAGGTTGAGCGAGGAGCGCGGAAAGGTGATTTCTTCCGCCCGGCTCGCCGCGCCGAGGACCGAAAAGACCTGCGGGCGGCTGATCACCGTCACCCGGTCCCCCGGAGCGACCCGGATATCCTGCGCAGGCAGGTCGAGGAGATCGCTCAGCCGCATCTCGAAGGTGCCGCCGTTTCGCTCGACCCGCGCCACGGCATCCTTGGCCTGACCGCGATAGCCGCCGCCAAGGGCGATGGCGTCGGCGACGGTTTCGCGATTGGTGGAAAGGACCAGGCGTCCCGGCTTGGCGACCTCACCGCTGAGGATCACGCTGTTCGACAGCGAATCCTGAACGGTAACGATCACCTGCGGACTTTGCGATTTGCCCCGCAATCCCGCCTGGATGGCCGACTGCAACTGCGTCACCGTGCGGCCGGCGGCACGCACCGCGCCCACGAAGGGCACCCTGATCAGCCCCTGATCGTCGATCCGCTGGGCAGGCAGTCGTTCGGCGGTGGATCCCGTCGGCAGTCCAAGCGCAGCCGCCTCGCCGCCGCCAACCATGGAGCCGCCGAACAGACTGACCCCTACCTCGTAGATCGCGACATTGACGACATCGCCGGGCCCCAGCAGGTCGGTCGAGCGCCGCCCGACATCCTGCAGGGTCGGAATCATCCTGGCCGGCGGCGGCGGCAGGGTCGCGACGCTGGTGACATTCACCAGCTTGTAGGGAAACGGCGCCTCGGCCACGTCGGCGCTCTTGCGGATCGCCGCCCCCGTGGGACCGCTGCTCGGCAAGGTCGAGCAACCGCTGGCCAGCAGACAGGCCGCAAGCGCCGCGTACGACCTCTGACCAAAGCTGACCGATTTCGGTAAACGCATTATATCTCCGACACATAGCAAGGGGCTGAGGCAGACGACCGGCGTCTACCACTCAGCGAGGAGCAGGCGCAAGTCGGCAACTCGGCCTTGCCCCGGTTGGCACCTTGGGTAGAGGGGCTTTAGCGGCCTTGTCAGGATATTGCGCCGTCAAATTTTGGCAGGGGATTCTCCGCAAGCGTGTCTCGGTTCTGGCATAACGCCATCCAGCTCATGGGAAGGCGCCCGGGCCACGCGGTACGGGCGATGTTCTGGCGCGTCCTGCGGCGCAGGGTCCGGGCGGGAAACATCGTCCGCGACGCGGCCCGGGGCCTGCCCCTCGCCTATCGCCTGTGGCTCGACAACGAAGACCGCCGCCTCGAGACCGACCTCGGCGGACGTTGGCAAGCGGAAGCCGGTCCGAAATTCACGATTCTCCTGTTGCGAGTCGAGGGCGACGGTCCGTCCGCCATACAGCGCTCCCGGCGATCGATCGACGCACAACGCTATCCCGCGTGGTCCATTCGCTCGTGCACGAGTGCCGAGCTTGCCTCGGCGGTACGGCAGGTCGAGAGCGACTATCTCGTCTTTCTGGATGCCGGCGACCGATTGCCACGGTCGGCGTTGCTGCGCTTCGCCGAAGCGATCGGTAAGGGCCGGCCTGCCCTGCTCTACGGCGACGACGATCGCCCTCCCGCCCGCCGCGGCGGCGAACGGCAGCCGTGGTTCAAACCGGCGTGGAACGAGGAAATGTTCTTCGCCCTCGAGTATCTGTCCTCGGCCATCGCCATTCGTCGCGATGTCGCGCTTCAAGCCCTCGAAGCGTCGACGGCCAGTCTTTCCTTCGATGACTTTCTGCTTGGCGTGGTCACGGCGGCCGGGGCCGACATCGTCCATCTCCCGGCCATCCTCAATCACGCCGGCAAGCCCGCTCGTCCGCGCCCCGACCGGTTGCCCGCCGTCGCACGCCATCTCGAGGGCCGCGCGATCTGCGCCCCCGGCCCCTTCGATACGGTGCACGTCCAATGGCCGCTTCCCGACGATCTGCCGCTCGTGACCATCGTGGTGCCGACGCGCGACAAGGTCGAACTGCTTCGGGCCTGCCTCGACAGCGTGATCGAAAAGACCGCTTACAGCGCTTACGAGATCATCATCGTCGACAACGGCAGCAGCGACCCCGCGACCTTTGCCTATTTCGACGAAGTCCGGTCCCGGGCCGATGTCCGGATCATCCGGTCGGACGCGCCGTACAATTTCTCGGCGCTCAACAATCTCGCGGCCCGGCAGGCGAAGGGCTCGTTCCTCCTCCTTCTCAACAATGACACGGAAGTGATCTCACCCGACTGGCTGACCGAGATGATGCGCTATGCCTGTCGCGAGGATGTCGGTGCCGTCGGAGGCAAGCTCCTCTACGACGACGGATCGATCCAGCATGCCGGGGTGATCGTCGGGATGGGGGAAGCGGCGGGTCACGCGCATCGCTATCTCGCCCCGGACGATCCCGGCTACTTCCTTCAAGCGCATGTTGCGCATTTTGTCAGCGCCGTCACCGCGGCCTGCCTGCTGGTCCGCCTCGACAAGTATCGGGCCGTCGGCGGGCTGGACGAAGAAGGCCTTGCGATCGCCTACAACGACGTCGACCTGTGCCTGAAACTGGAACGGGCCGGCTGGCGCAACGTCTACACGCCGCACGCGACGCTCTATCATCATGAATCGAAATCGCGCGGCAACGACCTGTCGCCGCAGCATGTTGATCGGTACATGCGCGAATTGCGGATCTTCCAGAAGCGCTGGGGGACCCGGACCTATGCGGACCCGCTACACAATCCCAATCTTGATCGCTACGTCGAACAATTCACGGTCAACCTTCCTCTCTAGGATAGCTCGTGCCTACCCATAATCCTCTGCCCGGCGTGCCCTTGATCGAATCGCCGCTGTTCCACGCCATGCTGGATGACCTCGGTTATTCTCCGGAGGAACGACGCATCGCGACCGACCTCAACGAACGCGGATATGCTGTGCTCGATTTTCCGGATCCGGCGATTGGCGACCGGGTCGAGCGGATCAAGAGACGGCTTGCGCCGCGTTTCGGGATCGATCCCGACGACACGTCCAAGCGCCGCGAGGACACCGGCCTGCTGCGGGTCCAGGACGCGTGGAAAGACGATGAGGATGTCAAGGCGATCGCCACGAACCCTCAGATCCTGTCGCTTCTGGGGCGCCTCTACGGAAGGCCGGCGGTGCCTTTTCAGACCCTCAACTTTCCGGTTGGCACCGAGCAGAATCTGCACAGCGACTCCAACCACTTCTCGAGCATCCCGGAGCGCTTCATGTGCGGGATCTGGCTGGCGATGGAGGACGTCCACGCCGACGCCGGGCCCCTCACCTATGCGCCCGGCTCGCACAAATGGCCGATCATCAGCAATCTCATGATCGGTCGCCGCGGGGCCGGCGCTGCCCTGCAATCGGCACAGGATCCATACGAAGACGTATGGAGCGCCATGCTGCAAGCCAGCGGATCGCAGCAGGAAACACTGCTGATCCGCAAGGGTCAGGCGCTGATCTGGGCTGCCAATCTACTGCATGGCGGAAGCAAGCAGCACGATTACAGCCGCACCCGCTGGTCGCAGGTGACCCACTATTATTTCGAAGATTGCATCTACTATACGCCCGCTTTCTCGGACGAGATGCTCGGCGATCTGGCGGTCCGGTCGATCTTCAACATCGCCGCGGATCGACCCGAGCCGAACAAGTATCTCGGCGAGAAACTGAAGCCGAAGGAGGAGGTCGTGGCCCAAGAGGCCGACACCGATCGCCCGCGCTTCTTTTGGCAGCGCAAGCGCCCGCAGCCCAGCCCGCCGCCGTTCAAGGCCGAGCTACCCGCCGACTTCGATGCGGCGGCCTATCTGCGCCTCAATCCCGACGTCGCCGAAGCCGGGCAGGATGCGGCCGAACATTATCGCACCCATGGCTATCGCGAAGCGCGACCCTATCGCCAAGGCTGATCGTCAGAGGTTGTAGTAGCGGTCGAGCGCTTCCTCGACGTCGTCGTACATCGTCGCATTGCCATCGTGAATCACCGCCGCGCCGTTGCAGAACTGGCGGACGAGGTCGGCGCTGTGGGAGGCAAAGATCATCGACCGGTCGTGCCGCTTCTCGAACAGCTCGTAGCGGCACTTTTCGAAAAAGGTATGGTCGCCGACCATGATGACTTCATCGACCAGATAGCAGTCGAATTCGATCGCCAGCGACAAGGCGAAGGCAAGCCTCGCCCGCATGCCTGACGAATAGGTTTTGACCGGCATCTTGAGCTGCGAACCAAGCTCGCTGAAATCGGCGACGAAATCCTTCAGCTCGTCATATCGGTGCCCATAGATGCGCGCGATGAAGCGCGCATTGTCGTAGCCGGTGAGGCTACCCTGGAACCCGCCGCCGAAGCCGAGCGGCCACGATACGCTCATCTTTCGGGTGATCTTGCCCGAGGTCGGCAGCTCGACGCCGCCGATCAGCTTGATCAACGTGGTCTTGCCCGCCCCGTTGCGGCCCAGGAACCCGATCCGTTGGCCCTTGGTCACGACCATGTCGAGACCGCGCAAGACATGCTTGCGACCCGATCCCATCGGGTAGGACTTGTTGACGTTGTCGCAGATGATCATTCGACTACCAGATGGCGACGGACGCGCCGGCAGAGGATGAGGCCGAACAGGGTCAGGACCATGCAGGCGGTGGTCGGCACCGCGAAACTATATTCGGCGTCCACCCGGCTACCGAAAATGCCGTCGCGCATCATCTCCATCGCGTGCACGAACGGCGAGTAATAGAGCACCGCCTGCGCGGGCGGGGTCAGCCACGACATCATGGTGAAGGTGCCGGAGAACGGAATGGTGATGTAGGTGGTAATCGGGATCAGCTTTTCGAGGATGTCGGACTCTTCCGACAACGGTGCCAGACACAGCGCCATGGCCAGCACGAACCAGGCATAATAGAACCACCCAACCAGGAATATCCCGAGGTTGGCGGGAACCGGGAACTCCCCGACCGTGATCAACAGCACGGCAATGAACAGATAGGCCATCATCGCGCCGATCAGCTCGACGAAGAAGCGCACGAAGATGAAATCGAGCACCTGCACCTGGCGGTGATAAAGAAGGCTGCCGTTGACGCTGAACACGCGAACGGCGCGCTGCAAGGTCTGGCGGAACAGGGTCAGCGGAATGTAGCCGGTGGCGACAAAGGCGATGACGCTGACGCCATGCTCTTCGGGGCCCTTCATGAAGCGCCACAAGACGCCGACCAGCAGCGCGAATAGCAGCGGCTCGGCCATGATCCACAGGAAGCCGATGTTCTCGCGCCCGAACCTCGTCACGAGTTCGCGCAGCATGAGGGCGCTGATCACCCGTCGCTGGATGCCCCAGCCTGCGGCCAATCGGCTCACGCTCAATCCTCGGGTGAGTGCTCGAGAATGCCGACAACCAGCATCCAGCCGATGAAATACAGGCACAACGACGCCGCGAAGATCGTCAGGATCTGCTTGAGCGGGTTGGGCAAGGCGGGATCGTCGGGACGATTGGGCTCGACCACCCGTTCGAGATAGAATTGCTGCTTCTGCGATTCCGTCCGCGCCTGTTCGAGCGAGGCGTTGGCGGCGGTCAGCATCTGGGTCGCGAATTCCTGCTCGACCTGCAGCTTCTCGAACGTCGCGAGCTTCGAGGAAATCGCGCGGGGCGAGCCGACCGCGCGGCTGTTCTGCTTCTCGATCGCAGTGCCGATCGCCGCGATCCGCTCGCGAAGCGCCGGAATGGCGGGGTTCTGCGGCGCGACCTGGACCATGAGGTCGAGCTGCGCCTGAAGAGCAGCCTGCTCCGTCACGAGCCGATTGGAAATCTCCAAAACGCCCTGAGCCTGGCGCTCGGGATCGATGATGTTGCTCTGGTTGCGGAACGCGCTGAGCGAGATACGGGCATTGCGCACGCGCTCCTCGGCCTGCAGCAGGCGCCGCTCTGCCTCGCTGATCGCGCGGGTTTCGGCCCGCTGGTTCAAGCGGTTGACCAGATCTTCGCTGAGGTCGAGCAGGCGCGCGTTGACGATCTGCGCGTCCTCAGGCCTGAACGCTTCCACCGACAGGATCGCCATGTTGCTTTCGGTGTCGATCCCGGCCGTTACGCGCTTGTTGTAATAACGGAACAGATCTTCGAACGTGGTGCCGCCGAACGGCTTGGGAAACCGCGAAAAGAAATCGGCCCCGCGCTCGGCATACAAATCGCGGACGTTGATCCTCTTCTGTAGGTCGTTCAGCGCATTGCGCGAGCGGAGATACTGAAGGATTTCCTTGGTCTGCTCACTTCCCGCGCCGAAGCCGGTGGTCTGCACAAGATTGGCGAGCGACAGCGACTGGGTCGGCCGCTGGTTGGGCGACTTGATGACGAAGCTTGAATAACTCACGTAAACCGGCGTCGCGATAAAGCCGTAGTAAATGAACGCAAGCAATGTCGGAACCCCGACGAACAGGCTCATGAACCGATGCCGGTACAGCCACGATCGCTTCTGCGACTGGCGGATGACATCAGTCAAAGCCTCGTGATCGAGATTATTCGCGTTCATTTTCAAGCCTCTTGAAGGGCCGCGTCTCTGGCCGCCCTTAACCACACTTTTTCTGGCGCTTAGCTGAAGCCGAGCGGTCTGGCCAGAACAGTCATTGGCCCGACCGCGGTCGGTTGCACATGGCCATCGATACCTTGAATTGAGCTGAACGCGTGCGGCTTTGCCGGCTCGTCCAATCACCCCTTCGATCGTCTTGCCACCATGCAACGCCTGTGGAAGAGCCGCTTGGCCCCCGGGCACTCACCGATTGGCGGAGCGGGTGATGGACATCGTCGAGTTTGAGGCCAGAAACCTGGAGGCGCTGGAGGCGGCACGGACCCGCAGCGCCACGTCGAAAGACGTCGGCAGTCGCAATCAGGAGCATAAATTTCGCGGCTTCGTACCCTGCTACGCGGCGCCGGGCGAACAAAGCTTCGTGATGTTCAACAATGCCGACGATGTGGTCGCGGCGCATTACCTGTTTTCCGGCGCCGCAAGCTTCGAGCCCGAGACCCTGCGCCTGTGGGTGCATCTCGCGCGGCAGGCGAACTACATCTTCGATATCGGCGCCTTCACGGGCGTTTTCTCGCTGGCCGCTGTCGCGGCGCACCCGACCTGCTTCGTCATGGCCTTCGAGCCGTCGTCGGTCACCTACAGCCGCCTGCTGGTCAATGTCTCGGCCAACGGGTTCGATGCCCGCATCGCGCCGGTCTGGTGCGGTCTGGGCAAGGAGAACGGCAAGCTCGATCTCCACCACCCTTCAGGGGTCTACGTCCTGTCGAGCGATGAGAGCTTCGTCACCGACCGGATCGGCGATCCCTGGTTCAGCGAAGCGGTGCCGGTGCTTACCCTCGACCACCTGCTCGCCAACCAGGACCTCTATCGTACGCAGACCATCATCGGCGTCGAATTCACCTCGGTCGACCTCGTGAAGATCGACGTCGAAGGCTTTGAACTCGACGTGCTCGAAGGAATGCGCGGGGCGTTCGAGCGCGACCGGCCGACCGCGATCATCGAGCTCTTCGATCTTGCCGAGATCGGCGCGATCCGTGCCATCGCAGGTGCCGAATACCGCGCCTTTTACATCGACCAGCTGCCCTATACGCCCGAAGGCGCCAACGTGCTGTTCATCCACCGCGACAAGCTGCACCACCTCGACGGCTATCAGGCGCGCCCGGGCTTACTTCATGAACTGACCGATGACGGCGCTCCGGTCAGCACTGAACGCGAAGCAGTCTGAACGACGTCATGCAATTGTATAGTCGTCGAACCGGGCATCGATGCCGGTGAAGACGATCTGCACGTTGTCGTCCTTGGCGCCGTCCGCCAGCTTGGTCACGAGCAGGATCTTGTCGTCTCCGCAGCTCACATCGTAGCAGGAAAGCTCAAGCTGCGTTGACCGACCCGCGTCGAGCTCGGTCCAGCCACTAAAGGCGAACGCCTCGCTTGGCTCGCCGCGCTCTAGCGCCTTCAGAAGGTCGCCCGGCAGGATGTCCGAGCGCACGAGGCCGATTGCGATCAACGACCCATCATTCTCCGCCGTGGCGTTGCGGACGTAGGCCGTCAGCGAGATCAACCGGCGCGGCGGCCCGTCGAGTTCGGCAGCGGTGATTTCTCCGTCCAAGGGATGGACCAGGATGCCGTGCTCGTTTTCCTGCCAGCCAACTGGCTCCCATGACCGGACGGCGCCCAATGGGCTGATGCGCTTGGCCCGGCGCATCTGGTCGTAGCCATAAGTAAACGACCGCTCGCCGACTTCGCCCGAAGTTTCGTGCGGATCGATGCTGAGCAGACGCGCCTGCCATCCGGCGGCACGGCCGAGCTCGTCAAGCAGGCCGGCCGACAGGCGCTTGGTCGTTTCGGGACGCTGGCTCAAGCTGACGCTCAGGCTGCCGGCAAGCATCGGCAGGATCGCGATCCTCTCGCCAGCCAGTGCACAGCGCCGGGCAAAGACCTCGAACCACAGACCGACCGCCAGCGGGTCGAAGCCGTGGCGGCGGATAACCGCGGGGCGGACGAAGCACAGCGGCGGCACGATCCGGCTCGATTGGAGCGCGGTGGACGGTGCCTCGCCGGCATAGACACGAAGATAATCACTGCGACCGCTCGCCGGATCGAGCAGTTCGATCTGGCCCCCGACCAGCGCCAGCTCGGGATCGGCATTGATGACGCCCGACGCCGCATCGACGAATTCGGGCGACGGATCGAATCCGGCTGGATACAGAAGGATCGGTTCGTCGCCCATTGCGCCCAGCCGGCGGCCGAACATCTCGGGGCATTCGCGCAGGCCCGAACTGAAGACGAGCGACCAGCCCTGCTCGCGCACTGCCGCCGCTTCGGCGCCGTCCAGCGCGAAGCGGCCGCGCGACAGCTGGAAGGTCACTTCCACCGTCCGCCGGGCGGCCTCCAGCCTTTTTTGGAGGCCGAGGACTCCGTCGAAATGCTGGCGGAACTCCTTGGCCGAAAGAGCGCCGAAGCAAACGATGCGAATGACTCCCGCTGTCTCGGGCTTCGCGACCTCTTGCCGATGGGCCGCGGCGTCGAGCCAATAGGGCCGGCTGGCGGCCACCTCGACCGGCTCGCTCGGCCGCCACGCAAGCGCCTCGCGCATCGCGGCTTCGAGCCCTTCCACCGATCCGTCGAACAACAGGCAATTGCGCCGGTCATGCCAGCGGAAGTCGTTGCCGAACGCCGGGCATTGCGCGTTGAGGATGACCTTGCGCCCGGCCAATGCCGCCTCGAATGCGAACAGGTTGAGGCTTTCGTAGTCGGACGGGACGATCACGATCGAACGACCGATATAATGCTGCCGCTCGTCGCTCGACGCCTGCTCGATAAAACGAATGCGATCGACCAACGCGTCGGGCACCAGCGCCTTCATCCGCTCGACATAGGCGCGGTCCCAACCGCTGCAGACCAGCCGGAAGGTGCCGGTGTAGTTTTCGTCCTGTTCGAGAAAGAGGATCGCGGCGCGGATGAAGAGGTCGGGCCGCTTGACCGGCTGCAACCGCGACCCGAACAGGAAATCGATCGCGTCGTCGGCGGGCGGGACCACCACGTCCTCCGCCTCGAGATAGGTACCCGGACCGGTACGGAGGTAGACCGGCGGGAACTCCAGCACGGTGCGCCCCTGCCAGCGTTCTTCGAGCGCGTAGCTACGCGCGGTGTGCTTGATGATCGCCGGGTCGTGACCGATGACCAGATCCGCGTTGGCGTAGAGGTGGCGCTCGGCGTCGAACATAATGCCGGCCCAGAAGCCCGGCATGTGCGCGAAGCGTTCCACCCCGTTCAGGATGCCTTGGGTCGAATGTACCCGAACCGTGAGCAATGTATCCGCGAAGGCAAGACCGGCGCGCTTGGCCTCGATGCTGGCTGCGCCCCAACCGCCGAAATCGGTGAACTCGATCACATCGAACGGCGCCCCCCGCTTTTCCTCGGCCGCTCGAAGCCCAAGATAATAGCGATAAGATTCGGCGTAGAGCCATTCGTTGGTCCAGGGAAATTGCTTGGACCGGGACAGCAGCTGCGCCAGCGGCGTCGGGATCTTCTCAAGGTCAGGGCAAACGTGAAGCGTGGCGATTCCGTCCAGCGCGGCGTCGAGCACGTCCCGCGCATCGGCACGGCTTTGCAGCAAGGCTTCCGGCACCAGGAAATGGATGTCGGCCGGGAAGCCCAGCCGCTCGTTCTGCCGCGCGAAATTGTACAGCATCCGTCCGATCCCGCCCGGACCCAGCGGGTAGAGCTCGTTGGTCAGCAGGCAGACGGACGGCTTGCGATCGCTCATCGCTTAAAGCTCGAGGAAGTCGGCATAAGCCTGGTTGGCCAGGCGGTAGCGGCTGGCGAGGTGCTCGCCGATCATCTGCTCGATCGCCCTGGGGTCGCTTCTCGTCAGCCCAACGATCTTTTCGATGTCGCGGGCGAGCAGCGCCGGATTGTCGAGGTGATAGGTGGTACACAATTTCATCAGCTCGTCGTCCGCGAACTCGGCGACTTCGAGCGGCCGGGTCAACGACGGCGTCCCCACCGCAAAGCTTTCGAGCTGGGTCATCGGCTGGCATTCGGCCAGCGTCGCGGCCAGTGTCAGCGTGCTGCGGGCCATCTCGTCGAGCAATTCGCGGCCGCGCAGATAGCCGACCAGCCGCACCTTCTTAAGATCGAAGATGTCCTCCAGCCCATTGGGGAAATGCGCGGTCTTCACGATGTCTACGTTCTGCGCCAGCGAAGCGGCGATAATGTTGCTGTACAGGTTTTTCAGAAACCCGACCGCAAGTGGAGAATAAACCTCCGTTTTCTCCGCACGGCGGCCGGCAACCGGTGGCAGATTGGGCGCATAATTGATAATCGTGCGCGGCCAGAATTCCTCGAAAGTGGTTCCAAAATCCGGCTTCACCGATGCCAAGCCGTCGAGCACGCCAAACCGTCGCCGGTTCTGCAGCTTGGCGATTACCTGCATTTCGGAATGGCTGTCGAACTGCGCCGTGTTGGCGTGCATGACGACATAGAATTTGACCGTCGGCCCCAAGGCCGAACGCAGGAATTGCAACAGGGCGTCGGCGTGGCTCGAATAGCCCTGGATGCAGACGCGGTTGATCCCGCGCCGGGAAACCTCCTCGGCGATCGTGCGCCGGTCGTCGTCGCTGATATATTCGTGCGCCGAGATCAGCAGCTTGTTGCCCGGACAATAGGCCGCCGACTGGCGCACCCCGTGCCATTCGTGATGCGCGATGTGAAGGACGCGTTCGAAACCCTCGGCGGCCTGGGCGTGCCGCTTCATCAGGGGGCTGTCGAACACCGGCCGGACGCGGCTGGCCTCGTCGTGGACGACCGTTGGGCTGGCCGGCGCCGGCGGGTGATATTCGCCGCTGGTCCGCGCGCGCCCTTCGCTTCGGCCATGCATCAGGAAATGCATGAAGCCCGAAGGCTGGTCGCCCGAGCGGATCGATTCCGCGACGTCGGGATAGGTCCGCAGATAGGTCTTCTCGTCGAAATCCTTGGGCGGCGGCACGACGAATTCGAGATCGCGCAAAATCGGCAGCACGACGTTCCACGGCGCCGAGGGCGGCAGCGGCTTGATCTTGCGGTACTTGTACAGGGTCTTCAATTTGCGCTCGGCCAGCCGAGCGTTGATCGCGCTGATCGTCCAGGTCAGGTCATTGTCGCCGCGCGCCATCACGATGGGCGCCGGCAAGGCGGCATGGGCGAACCGCGGTTGCGAGGGCGCCGACAGGCCCGTCGCACCGCCCGCTCCTGCGACCGCCATGCGAAAGGCGAGCGCCGAATGGCCGAGGTTGCGGCGGATGAAGTCGTTGCGGACGATCGAGGTGTATTTTTCGTGCAGCCCGAGGCCGTTAACCACCGTGTTTTGATATTCGGGCGCGGTGTGCTCGGCGCTGTCGCGATGGTGATAAAAGGCCAGCGGCTCCCGGATCACGCCGATATTGGCGCGAAGCAGGAATTCCATGTTGAACAGCCAGTCGCCAAGCACCGGCAGCGTTTCGTCATAGCCGCCCACCTGGTCATAGATCGAACGGCGGAACAGAAAGGAATTGACCGGAAACAGGTTGCGATCAATCACCGTATCGAGATCGACGCTGGTCAGCTTGTCCTGATAGGGCTTCTGCGCCACCTCGACGATTTCGTCCTCGCGAACGAATTCGGAGACATAGGTCGAGTAGGTAACGACACCGCCATAGGCGCGGCCGTCCTCTCCATCGAGGAAGTCCACGCAGCGTTCGAGAAACGCCGGATCCCAGCTGTCGTCGTCGTCGAGCACCACGATATAGTCGGACCCGATCGCCCGGATACCCCGGTTCGACGCCGCTTCCATCCCCTGCGAGCGCTCGTTGGAAAGAAACAGAAAGCGTTCGGGGTCGATGCCGCTGCTCTCGACCACCGCCCGGGCCTCGGCCTCGTTGCCGCCGTCGTTGACCACGACCCAGCAATAATCGGCGTAGGTCTGCTCGCGCACGCTCCGGCCGGCGCGGGCCAGCATCAGATTGCGGTTCTTGGTCCGGGTGAGGATGCAGACCTTGGCGTGACGTTGCGGCGCGGCCCCGGTGACGCGGTCTTTGCTGGGCTCACCTGAAGGCACTTAAGTCTACTCCGTCGGATAAAGGGGGCCGGCCTGCGGGGCCGCCGCGGCCGGATAGTCAATCGAGCCTTGTCTTTCCACCTGTTTTCGCGGCCGTCATGGGGGACCGCGGCGCCCCAGACGCCGGCGCAGAGCGGAGCCGATCTTGTCCCCCATGAGATCGCGGAACAACCGTATCCGTTTTCGGCTGCTAGCATCCGCCCCCTTGAGTTGCCTTGCCAGCAGAAAAAGATCGCGGCTGATGCCCCGCCGCTCGTCGAGCGAGGCATAGATCCGCCAGAATTCCTCCGGTCCGAGCGCTTCCACCATGTTGAATACGCCGTGGAAGCCGAAACTCGACGATGGCGACAGATCGCGCTCTTTGGAAAAGCGCCGCGCCCTCGCCGCATCGGCAAAGCGAATGCCATGCGCCGTTTCCAACCAGCGCCGATTGACGCGTCCGATGGCGACATCTTCCGGATGGCTCGGTCTGAACGCAGGGTCGCGGCACGCTTCCAGCAGCTTTCGGCTGCGCAGCGAGAAACCGCCGTTGCCGACATCGTGCCCATCGTCAAATTGCGGCCAGGGCGCGCCGATGTAGTCGTAGCGCAGAAACCCGTCCTCCCACAGCGCGCGGTCGATAACGAAACCGTCCCACTGGATCAGCAGGACGAAGTCGGTCGAGACGTGATCGAGGAGATTGTGCAGGATGAACCGCGAATAGGCCGATGCCGACCTGATCGGCGCGATCGGGACCCGCTCGATCCCGTCCAGCGGCGCGCCGAGCATGTCGGTCAACAGCTTGATTGAGCCGAAGTCCACCTCGCGCATGCTGGCACGAAGAGCGCCGATCGTCGCTTCGACGTTGACCGACGTGACCGCCACCAGGCTGACCGACGGCAAGGAAAGGCGCGGCGTGTCGCTCAAAGATCGATCACGAACCGTTCGGAAAAGCGGCTCAGGCTGGGGTTGTGAAAGGGATCCTGCGCCGAATCCGTGTTCCAGCGCTCTTTCAGAAATGCCAGTTCCTTCGCGAAACGGTCCCGATTGGCGGGATGGCTGTCCTTGCCGCGCGACTTGGATTCATGATGGATCAGCGTCGCGCGGGGCTCGTACAGCGACTGCCAGCCCCGGGCATTCAAGCGCAGGCAGAAATCGACATCGTTGAACGCCACGGCAAACCGTTCTTCGTCGAGGCCGCCCACCGCCAGGTAGCGCTCCCGATCGACAACCAGGCAGGCGGCCGTCACCGCGCTGACGAACTGGGGCAGATGGGTCCGCCAGAAATAGCCGCTGTCGTCGACCGCCTCGTACCGATGCGCATGGCCGGCCCCTCCCCCCAGGCCGATCACGACGCCGGCATGCTGGATGGTCCGGTCCGGATACAGCAACCGCGCTCCGACCGCACCGACATCGTCGCGAAGCGCCTGCGTTGCCATGATCCGCAGCCAATCGGGTTCCAGCACCTCGATGTCGTTGTTCAACAGGCAAAGCAGCTTGCCCGTCGCGACGTCGGCCGCCCGGTTGTTGAGATGACTGAAATTGAAGGCACCCGGGACCGGCAGGACCTTGGCTCCGCCCGCTTTCAACTCGGCCAGCAACGCCAGTGTTTCCGGCTCGTCGCTGCCGTTGTCGACGACGATGATCTCGATGTCCGGATAGTCGGTCTTGCGCAGCCCTTCGACACAGCCCCGCAGGAGATGAGCCTTATTGCGTGTCGGAACGATCACGCTGACGGGCGGGCTGCCTCCTGACAGGCGAGCCATCTTCCCAGGCAATTTCGGATCGGGACGCTGCCGCCGGTGATGAAGGAGTGCCGGCACATGCTTCGGCACCGCGCCCGCCTCCAGCGCGCCCCCAATCAGCGCCTCATTCCAGCCGTCGTCGGGCAAACGAGCCAGTTCTTCTGCGCCCGCGCGGACCACGCTGGCATTCGAAAGGAAATCGTGATGGCGGAAAAGCTCGGCATTCCAGGCCGGCTTGAAATGCGGCTCACGGCGCCGTCCCGCAGGATCGGTCAGGTCGTCGTCGGCATACAGAACGCGGTCGCCATCCTCGAGCCTTTCGGCATATCGCTGCCGAACGTCCCGCGCGACGCGGTCGCCCGGTTGCAGCGCCACGAGCAGCACCCAACCGGAGGCCGGAACAAGCCGGGCCAATTCGCTCGGGCTGCCGACCGACAATCCGCGAAACTCAGCCGGCGCTTTGCCCAGGACAACGGGTTTCAACCCGGCCGCTTCCACCGACGCCAAGGTGTCCGCCAGCCCCTCATCCCCTTTCCGTGCGTTCACTACCGCGAGGATCTCGGCGGGATCATCCTGACCACACCCTGCCGTATCCTCCGAAAGCTGCCAAAGCTCGTACGCCCGTGGCGACCGACCGATCAGTGACGCAAACGCGTGTCGCGCGCGAAGCCTTTTGCCCCGGATCCGCCACCACGTCGCTTGCAGATACTCAGCTGGACTGATCCGGAACCCGTCCCAATGCACGCGTGCCCGCAGCGCGGCACGCCTGGGCCACGCCCGTCGTGCAGGGGAAGAACCGGACGATTCCATGCTTCCGCTTAGGGAAGATTACGCTCCGCCAACAGCCGCTCGATGGCCGGGACGTCGGAAGGGTTGTTGAGCTCGATCGGATCCCAGCCGAGCGGCTCGGCCGTGCACACGCCGACGGGCAGACCAAGGTCGAGGAAACGGAGCTGCTCCAGCCCCTCGCTCTGCTCCAGCGCAGACGGCTCGGCCGCCGCATAATCGCGCAGGGCGGAGCGGCGATAGGCATAAACGCCGAGATGCATGAACACCGGCGCCTGATTGCGCGCGTCGGCCGGCAGATAGGGAATGATCCGCTTCGAAAAATACAGCGCCCGCTGGTTGCGATCGAATACAGCAGTCGTGCCGCCGACCCGTCCCGCCGCTTCGTCGGTCTGCAGGTGGTCGAGCATGGTCGTATTGCACCGGATCGCCGCGGTGGTCATCGCGAGCTGGGGATCGTCCGCCAGCCGCTCGACGAGCTGCGGCACCATCCACGCCGGCGTCAGCGGCGCGTCGCCCTGCAGATTGACGATGACGTCGGCATCGCAGTCGAGCGTCCGCAGCGCGTCCGCGCAGCGTTCCGTGCCGTTGGCGCACTCGGGCGAGGTCATCACCACCTGCCCGCCGAAGCGCTCCACCTCAGCGGCGATGCGCTCGTCGTCGGTCGCGACCCACACGCCCCGGCAACCCTCGATCCCGGCGGCGCATTCCCAGCTGCGCTGCACAAGCGTCTTGGCTTCACCCGTCACACCGCGAAGCGTGGCGAGGGGTTTGCCGGGATAGCGGGTCGACGCGAAACGGGCGGGAATCAGAACCGCAAAATCAGCCACCATTGCGCCGCTTAGCCGAGCCCCAGTCGCAACAGGTCGTGGACGTGGATCACGCCGATCGGCACGCGATTGTTCACGGCCGCATCGGGCTCGATCACGAACGCCGCGGTGATTTCGTTGGTGTTGAGGATGCGCAGTACCTCGTCGACCAGCATCTGCGGTTCGACGATCACCGGCGCCTGGTTCATCACCGACGCCGCTTCGGCACCGTGTAGCTGGTGAATATTGCGGCGCAGGTCGCCATCGGTGATCACGCCCTTGAGGCGTCCGGCCATGTCGATCACGCCGGCGATGCCGAGGCCCGACGAGGTCATCGCATCGACCACCTCGTTCATGTCCGCGTCTTCGGCGATCAGCGGCAGATCGGAGCGCGTCATCACCTCGCGCACCGAGGTCATGCGGGTGCCGAGCGTGCCGCCGGGATGAAGGTTCTTCATCCGCTCCAGGCAGAACCCGCGCATGTCCATCACCGCCAGCGCGATCGCGTCGCCAAGCGCGATCTGGAGCGTGGTCGAAGTGGTCGGCGCGACATTGGCCGGGCACGCTTCACGCACCGCCGGGTAGCAGAGCTTCACCGTCGCCTGCTGCATCACCAGGGATTCGCGCTGCGAGGCGACGCCGATGATGTCGACGTTGATCGACTTGGCATAACGCAGGAACGGACGCAGTTCGCCGGTATTGCCCGAATTGGAGATGACCAGCAGCACGTCGCCCGGGATCAGCATCCCGAGATCGCCGTGCGCCGCTTCGGCCGGATGCACATAGATGGCCGGCGTGCCAGTTGCCGCCATGGTCGCCGCCCACTTGCGCGCGACGTGACCGGACTTGCCCATCCCGGTGATGACGATGCGGCCGACCGCCGAATAGATGGTGCGACAGGCATCGACGAAATCGCCGTCCAGCCGCTCGCCCATCAGGCGAAGCGCATCCGCCTCGGCCGCAATGACCTCGACGCCGCGCCGGAGAATGCCGTCGCTGGTAACAACCTTAGGAACGGCAAAGCCGATACCCATGAATGAGCTCCCCACTGGACCGAGCAGTTCGCCATAGCGATAAATTGGTAAAGATGAAGTATTTACGTGCATCCCGGATGCTGTTGCCGCAACCTGTGGCATCTAGGGCTCACCTCCAATGTTGCGCAAACGCAACGGTGGAATCGAACTTGTTCATTGGTCCGGAACAAATGCTTCCGTCTTTGGTATTGGGCTCTGTATGAGGCAGATACTCATGTGCAAAACAGCGGGTGCTTCTTAAGGACTTCGTTAGTTTCGCTTTGTATTTAACCACCGTACTCCGAAGATAATTGTAGAAAAGGGGAGTTAAATGAAGAACTTGAAGGTACCGCTGCTGCTGTCGGCAGCGATGCTCGCGGCCACCCCGGCCAGCGCGCAGAACAATTTCGATGGGTTCCGGATCGACGCCGGCGTTGGCGCGACCCGTTTCTATTCGGAAGGCAACAACAAGACCAAGCTCGCGGTTGGCGCCTCGGCTGGTTTCGATTTCGCGCTCGGTGACACCGTCACCGTCGGCCCGGAAGTCGGCATCATGTTCGCCAAGCCGGAAAACGTCACCCGTGACGGCGCTGGCGTTGCCTATCGCAAGGCGTGGGAAGAATATCAGGTCGGCGGTCGCCTCGGCTTCGTGTCGGGCCCGAGCACCCTGTTCTACGTCCGCGGCGCCTACGTCGTGAACGCCCAGCGCAAGTATTTCGACTCGGACGCTCCGGGCCGTGACTACTACAACAAGTACAACACCCGCGGCTGGCTCGCCGGTGCCGGCGTCGAGCAGCAGCTTGGTTCGCCGCTGTACCTGAAGGCTGAAGGCACCTACTCGAACTACCGCACGAACTCGTCGCGGATCACCGGTCTGGTGAGCCTCGGCCTGCGCTTCGGTGGTCAGGACGTCCTTCCGCCGCCCCCGCCGCCGCCGCCCCCGGTTGCTGAGCCGGCTCCGCCGCCGCCGCCCGCCACGCAGACCTGCCCGGATGGGTCGGTGATCCTGGCGACCGACGCGTGCCCGGTGCCGCCGCCGCCGCCGCCGCCGCCGGTTGCTCCGGTCCGCGGCTAACGCTTCGGCGCCTGCGCGCAAGCGCAGGTGAGAACGAGAGGCCTGCTCACGGGTTCGTGGGCAGGCCTTTTGTTTGTCCGCCGTTCTAGGGACGAAAGTCGCTACGCCACCCGCAGCCGTGGGCGCGCAGCAAGGCCGATTGCTCGGTCAATTTTTCACCAAGGCCGCATCCGGCGGCCACAAATCCTCAGGCGTCGTGGCGCTCTGGTTCGACACCCACCGGAAGCTGCCGCGACCGCAGCCGTGCCCCCCACGGACCCGCCGGCGTCCAATGCTGTTTGCGCAAACCCCATCGATCGAGACGATCGGCAAGGCTAAGCAGCCAACTCGCCCGCCCGTCCAGCGACAGCGGAAGCAGGCCTCGGCCCACCCACGGCAAGAAGGGCTGCCGCCGCTGCATCGCCCATAATTCGACGCGCAGGCTCGGCCGATCCGACGCGGCACGGGCATGGAACCCGCAAGTGTCGATCACGACAAGGGTGTTGGCCGGCACGCAGAAGCTGATGGGCGGCGGCAATCCCAGATCGGCCAGTTCGTCCTCGCGAACGCGAAACGATCCGCGCTGCGACAGGCGATCACCGCGCTCCACGACGTCCAGGCTCTTGCGCTCCTCCCAGGCCAGCCGCGCCGGGGTCAGTCGGTGCGAGCCGGGCACATAGGTCAGCGGCCGATCGTCCGCGCCCACGTCGGTCAGGAAAAGCCACGCCTTCATCGAGGGCTGAAAGGTGTCCGCATGCAGGTCCTGCTGCGGATCCGGCGGACCGGCGCTGACCCCGCCCTCGATCGCCTGCAAATAATAAAGCGGCCGGACGCCCGAGCCCGCGACATAGCCGAGCAGCGCCTTCCAGCGCCCTTCCTCGAGCACCGATCCCAGTTCCGGAACCGCACGAACGACCGCCGGATCGAACGGCACGCGCACCGTCACGGTGTCGCCCTGCTGATGCGACCGGCAACCGGCCTCCAGCGCGGACACCTTTTCGACCAGCGCGGCAAATTCGGCCGGGGACAGCCATTGCTCGACCTGAAAATAGCCCTTCTCGTCGAACTGGCGGCGAAGAGACGGCTCCACCCGTCCTGCCAACCGGCGGCGCCGAAGCGCGGTTACCCGATGCGCCAGGCGAACGCGCCAGCGGTGCAGGCCCATCCGGTTGAGACGCTGTGAGCCGAGCAGGGGATTGTCGACGAAGCTCTTCGCCCCGGTGAACAAGGCGACGAACCAGACCGGAAAAAGCCACCACCGCGTCAACGACATCGTGCCCTAATAAGAACAGGTTGCAGCAACAGCCAGTGGCTGTGCCCCGCAAAACGACCGTCGGTTGGCTTGCCCCTGTTACAGGACGTAGCGGACGCGGATCTGCTGAACGCTCGGGCTTGCCGGCATGGCGAAGCGGATTTCCTCCCACTTCGGCGCGCGCGGCTTCATCGCCGGGTTGTTGGAAAAACCGAAGCCTTCGCGCGGGATACCCATCATCATGTCGAGCTTGCCGTTGCGGTTCTCGTCATGGACGACCAGCAGCGCATAGGTGCCGGGCCTGACCGGACCGAGATCGATCCGCCCCGCCGTGCCTGCCGCCAGCGTGCGCGACACCGCTGCCGGGTCCGACTTGCAATCGAGGAACTTGCCCGGGTTTGTGGTCAGGCAAAGATGTACCACCCCCTTGGCGGAGCGGACGCCCGACAATTGCACCTGGAGGTCGGCGCCCGCTGGCACCCCTGCCCCGATCGTCGCCCCTGCCACCAGCAGCGACGCCGCTACCATCCCGATCCGCCTGATATCCATAGCCCGCCTTGCCACCCCAGCCCTTTTCCCCCGATTAACGGGCCTTGGCCGGGCTCGCCAGCGCAGCCACGACACGCTAGACTGCAATCTTCATGGCATCGTTCGACCTGGTGATCGTTGGTGGTGGGCTCGCCGGAGGTCTATGCGCCCTCGCGCTGCGCCATCGCCGTCCCGATCTCAGGCTCCTGCTGATCGAACCCGACGCGACCATCGGCGGCAATCACCTCTGGTCCTTTTTCGAAAGCGACGTCGCGCCCGGCCACCGCTGGCTGACCGACCCGCTGATCGGCCACCGCTGGTCCGGCTATGACGTCCACTTTCCGGGCCACAGCCGGCATCTCGCGCAACCCTACCAGACGATCGAAAGCGAAGCGCTCGACCGGGCGGTGCGCGCGGCCTTGAAGCCGGACGAAATCCGCCAGGCCACCGTCCGCGATCTCGGCCCCACCCACATCGTTCTCGACAGCGGCGAGCGGATCGACGCGTCGGCCGTTCTCGACGCGCGCGGCGGCAAGGCCGAGGGGCTCGACCTCGGCTGGCAGAAATTCGTCGGCCAGCTCCTTACCATCCCGCAGGGCCACGGCCTCGCCCACCCCATCGTCATGGACGCGCGGGTCGAGCAGCACGACGGCTACCGCTTCGTCTACTGCCTGCCCTTCTCGCCCACCGAGCTGTTCGTCGAGGACACCTATTATTCCGACGGTCCGGAGATCGATCACGACCTCCTGCGCGATCGCATCGGCGATTATGCCGCCGCCCAAGGCTGGCAGGTGGCGCAGCGCACCCGCGAAGAACAGGGCGCGCTCCCCGTCGTCACCGGCGGCAAGTTCGATAAATTGTGGCCCAGACACGACCCCGTCGCCCGCGCCGGGGCGCGCGGCGGGTTTTTCCATCCGCTGACCAGCTATTCGTTGCCCGACGCCGTCCGCTTCGCCGTCTGGCTGGCCGAGGACGAGCCGCTCGGCCCCCGCCTCGCCGCCGCCACCCGAGCCCGCGCGCGCAAGCATTGGCAGCGCGGCCGCTTCTACCGCCTCTTGACTGCCTTGCTGTTCGGCGCGGCGGCCCCAACTCAACGTTATCGCGTGCTGGAGCGTTTCTACCGTCTTTCCGGCCCCTTGATCGCCCGCTTCTATGCGGGGACGAGCAGCGGGCTGGACAAGGTCCGCATCCTGTCCGGCAAGCCCCCCGTGCCCGTGTTCCGGGCGCTTCGAGTATTGAAGGACCGTTTGTGACCGCCTCGCCCTACAAGACCGCCATCGTGATCGGCGCCGGCTTCGGCGGCCTCGCGCTCGCCATCCGCCTTCAGTCGGCGGGGGTGCAGACCACCATCGTCGAAGCCCGCGACCGTCCCGGCGGCCGCGCCTACGTGTGGGAAAAGGACGGCCACGTGTTCGACGCGGGGCCGACCGTCATCACCGACCCCGACTGCCTTCAGCGCCTGTGGAAGCTAAGCGGCCACGATATGGCCGAGGACGTCGACCTCGTGCCGGTCAAACCCTTCTACCGGCTGAGCTGGCCCGATGGCACGGTGTTCGACTACACCAACGACGACGCCGAACTCAAAGCCGCGATGGACGCGCTCAATCCCGACGACTGGGCCGGCTACCAGCGCTTCCTCGCCTATAGCGCGGGGGTCTTCAACGAAGGCTATGTGAAGCTCGGCACCAAGGCGTTCGAAAGCATCGGCGATATGCTGAAAGCCGCCCCGGCGCTGGCCAAATATCAGGCCTGGCGGTCGGTCTACTCGATCGTCTCGAGCTTCGTGAAGGACGAGCATCTCCGCCAGGCCTTGAGCTTCCACACCCTGCTGGTCGGCGGCAATCCGATGACCTGCTCGTCGATCTACGCGCTGATCCACAAATTGGAGCGTGACGGCGGCGTGTGGTTCGCGCGGGGCGGAACCAACCAGCTCATCGCCGGCATGGTCCGTCATTTCGAGCGGATCGGCGGCACCATCCGCCTCGGCGACCCGGTCACCTCCATCACCGCGACCGAAGACCGCGTGACCGGCGTCCGCACCGCCTCGGGCTGGAGCGCCAACGCCGACGCGGTCGCGTCCAACGGCGACGTGGTCCACAGCTATGGACTGATTCAGGGCTCCAGCCGCGGTCCGCAACAGGTCCGCGCGCTGAAGCGCAAGCGCTTCTCGCCCGGCCTGTTCGTGCTTCACTTCGGGCTCGAAGGCACCTTCGACATCGCCCACCACACCATATTGTTCGGGCCGCGCTACGGCGGGCTGGTCAACGACATCTACAAGACCGGCAAGCTCGCCACCGACCCGGCGCTCTATCTTCACCACCCGACCGTCACCGACCCGTCGATGGCCCCGCCGGACTGCTCGACCTTCTACGCGCTGGCGCCCGTCCCCAACGCTGCTCGCGCCGACGTCGACTGGGCAGTCGAAGGACCGAAATACCAGGAAGTCGTGCTCGACACGTTGGCCGAGCGGCTGATCCCCGACATCCGCAGCCGCATCCGCACCATCTTCCACTACACCCCGGCCGATTTCTCGACCGACCTCGCCGCGCATCTGGGCTCCGCCTTCAGCCTCGAACCGGTGCTGTGGCAGTCGGCCTGGTTCCGAACTCACAATCGCGACGATAAATTGCGCAACCTTTACTTCGTCGGTGCGGGCACCCACCCGGGCGCGGGCATCCCCGGCGTGGTCGGCAGTGCGGAGGCAACTGCGGGACTGATGCTGGCGTGATTGCGGGCGACGAACGGGCGCGGCTGGTCGCGGGCGCGCTGGAAAGCATCTCGCAGGGCTCCAAGAGCTTCCGCTTCGCCAGCCAGCTGTTCGACCTGCCGACGCGCGAGCGCAGTTGGCTGCTCTACAGCTGGTGCCGCGCCTGCGACGACATCACTGACGGCCAGACGCTCGGCCACGATGCCGAGCGCGTCGCCGATCCCGCTGCCCGCATCGCCTTTTTGCGCGAAAAGACCGCCGCCGCCTTTGCCGGCGAAGAGACCGGCCTGCTCCCGTTCGAAGCTCTCCGCGTCGTCGCCGCCGACTGCGCGATCCCGCAGAGAATCGCCGCCGACCATCTTGCCGGCTTCGAGCGCGACGCGGCAGGCTGGCACCCGACCACCACCGACGACCTCCTCTCCTATTGCTACCAGGTCGCCGGCGCGGTTGGCGTCATGATGGCGCATGTCATGGGCGTACCCGCCTCCGACGAAGACACGCTTCACCGCGCCGCCGACCTCGGCATCGCCTTTCAGCTCGCCAACATCGCCCGCGACATCGTCGAGGATGCGCGCGTCGGCCGGGTCTATTTGCCGACCGACTGGCTGGAGGCCGAGGGCCTGGCCGGCGCCGACCTCGCCGATCCCAAACATCGCCGCGCACTTGCCCGCCTTGCCCACCGTTTGAGCGACATGGCCGACGATTATCGACGCTCGGCCCGCATCGGCGCCGCCCGCCTGCCCTTCCGCAGCCGCTGGGCGGTGCTTTCGGCAAGCGGCATCTACGGCGAGATCGCGACCCGCGCCGCAGCCCTCGGTCCCAACGCCTGGGACGGGCGTATAAGCACGTCAAAGGCCGACAAAGCCGCGCTGGTGATGGAAGCCTTTTGGGAAGCCCTGTGGCCGGTCAAACCCGTTCCGAGGACCGGGCTGTGGACGCGCCCTTCGCGGCCCTGACGCGCGCGTCGGCGCTCGCCTTCAGCGCCTGCTTCAGCACCTCGACGCGCGGCGCATAGAGGAAACCATAGCTCACCGCCCCGTCGCGGCTCTCCACCGCATGATGCAATTTGTGGGCCTGCACGATCCGCTTGAAATAGGTCGATCGCGGCACGATCCGATGCGGCAGGCGGCCGTGCACGATGATGTCGTGAAAGCCGAAATAGATCACGCCATAGACGGCGACCCCAGCCCCGACCCAGGTCGCCCATTCGCCCCACCCGCCATTCAATCCGCCCCAGATCAGCAGGATCGACGGCAGCGCGAAGACCACGGCGTAAAGGTCGTTGCGCTCGAACCAGCCCTCGCGCTCGCGGTGATGGCTCTCGTGCCACGCCCAGCCCCACTTCGAATGCATCACGAAGCGGTGCAGCACATAGGCGAAGCCCTCCATCAGGAGGATCGTCGCGGTGAGCAGGAAAAGGCCGAAGAGCCAGGACATGAAGGCGATATAGGCGAGACCGTCCCGCCCGTCACCCGGACCGAACGTCCTACCCCCGCTCGGCGATGAACCGCATCAGTTCGGCCAGCGTGCTTTCCATCTGGTCCTGCATCTGGCTGACCAGTTCGTTCTCGCGCATGCCTTCATGATCGAGCGGTTTCGAATAGCTGTCGCTGAACGCTTTCAAATCGCTCTCGTCGAACACTCCGCGCGACACCAGCTTGGCGAGGATCACCAGCAGCCCGTTGGTATTGGCGATGGTCCCGGCGACCAGCGCCTCATCCACCATCGACAATTGCTCGCGCTCGTCCGCGCCCGTTTCGTCCTGGACCTCGTCAGCCATGCCCCAGCCTTGCGGCACGGCCGGGCGCAAGGTCAATCAAGAAAGGCGGCGAGCGCGGCCCACCGCTCCGCCTTGGCGGCGAACGGCAAGGTAAAAGCCGGGCTCGACGACGGCAGGTCGACCAAGGCCAAGCCCGTCCCCGCCAGCGCCCGCCGCCCCAACCGCGCCGCGGTGCCGCCGTTGAACCCTACCGCACGCAATTCCGGCAACCCCGCGACGAAGGCTGCTAGGTCGCGCGTCTCGACCCCGCGCATCCGCCCGTCGAGGCTTCCTTCGCGCCGCGCCGCATGCACCACATCCCACAGCGCCACCCGCCGCTCCGCCAATCGCGTGAGCCGCTCGTCATAAGGCAGCGCGTCAAGCGCCACCCCCGTCACCCCCTCCATCAACCGCCAGAACCCATTGCGCGGATGGGCGTAATAACGTGCCGCCCTGAGCGAAGCTTCGCCCGGCAAACTCCCCAGCACCAGCAGCCGCGCATCGCTCCGCGCCACCGGCGGCAACCCATGCTTCACTGCGCCGTTCATGCTAGGAACGCCCATGCCCCGTCCCTTTCATCTCGCCATCCTCGGCCTGTTCGCCATCCTGCTCAACCGCAGCAGCCGCGATTGGACGAATCCGCGGCCTCGCCGCTAAAGGCCGCTGCCATGGCGCCTGAGGACCTTCGCATCGCCCTTGTGTCGGGCAATTACAATTACGTGCGCGACGGCGCCAATCAGGCGCTGAACCGGCTGGTCGATTTCCTCCTGCGCCAGGGATGCAAGGTCCGCACCTATTCGCCCACGGTCGAACACCCCGCCTTTCCGCCGACCGGCGATCTCGTCTCCCTGCCCTCGATAGCGGCGCCCGGCCGGCCCGAATATCGCCTGCCCCTCGGCCTCACCCGCGCGGTGCGCAAGGACCTCGAAGCCTTCGCCCCCAACATCGTCCACATCGCCAGCCCCGACATCAGCGCGCACCGCGCGGTGAGTTGGGCCCGCAAGCGCAAGATCCCGGCGGTGGCCTCGGTCCACACCCGCTTCGAAACCTATCTCGCTTATTACCACCTCGAACTGCTCGAACCGACCGTCCGCGCCGCGCTGCGCCGCCTGTACCTGCGCTGCGACGCCCTGCTGGTGCCCGCCGAATCCACCGCCGCCGTGCTGCGCGCCCAGCGGATGAACCGCAACATCGCCATCTGGTCGCGCGGGGTCGATCGCACCCAGTTCAATCCCGAACGCCGAAGCCTCGAATGGCGCCGCAGCCTCGGCATCGGTGACGACGAGATGGTGGTCGCCTTTCTCGGCCGGATCGTGATGGAAAAAGGCCTCGACGTCTTCGCCGCGGTGCATGACGAGCTGACCGCAATGGATGTCCCACACAAAGTGCTGGTGATTGGCGAAGGCCCCGCCCGCCCGTGGTTCGAAAAAGCGCTCCCTGGCGGCATCTTCGTTGGTCATCAGGAAAAAGACGACCTCGCCCGCGCGCTTGCCAGCTGCGACGTCTTCTTGAACCCCTCGATCACCGAAACCTTCGGCAACGTCACGCTGGAAGCCATGGCCTGCGCCCTCCCCGTCGTCGCCGCGGCCGCCACCGGGGCGACCAACCTCGTCCGCGATGGCGAGACGGGCACGCTGGCCGAGCCGGGCGACATTCCCGCGCTTGCCGCCGCCATCGCCGCTTACGCCGCCGACCCCGACCTCCGCGCCCGCCACGGCGCCGCCGGCCTCGCCTTTGCCAAGACGCAGGACTGGGACGTCATCAACGGCGCGGTCTTGAAGACCTACACCCGCGCCATCGAACGGCGCGAGCGGCTCAGCCGCATGCAGGGCTGAGACCCCATCTCGTCATCCCGGGCCTGACCCGGGATCCCGCTTTTCCTTGAACCCACCTGAAAACAACAACGGGACCTCGGATCAAGTCCGGGGTGACGGCATTCCAACAACTTCCGGGTCGAAGGTCGGCTAGCCCTCGAGCTGCCGCGTCAGCAGCCGGATTGCCGCATCGATATCGGGGTCGCTCGCGCGCAATTTCTCGATCTGCTTCACGGCGTGAATCACGGTGGTATGATCGCGCCCACCGAAGCGGCGGCCGATATCGGGCAGCGACTTGGGCGTCAGCTGCTTGCTCAGATACATCGCCACCTGCCGCGGCCGGGCGACTTCGCGCGCACGCCGAGCCGACACCATCTCCGCCTTGCGGATGCAGTAGTGATCGGCGACGCGGGTCTGGATCTCGTCGATGCTGATCCGCCGCTGATTGGCGCGCAGCACGTTGGCCAGCACTTCCTCGACGAATTCGAGATCGATCGCGCGCCCGGTCATCAGAGCGTAAGCGCCGATCCGATTGAGCGCGCCTTCCAGCTCGCGGATCGAATTGGTCAGCCGGCGGGCAAGGAAGTCGACCACGTTGGGGGCCATGCTGATGCCGGGCAGCAGCGCCAATTTGGCCATCAGGATGTTGTAACGCAGTTCGAGATCGGCGGCATTGATGTCGGCCACCAGCCCCCAGCTGAGGCGCGACAGGATGCGCGGGGCGATCCCGTCCAAGTCCTGCGGCGCGCGGTCCGAGGTGATCACCAGCCGCTTACCGGCATTGATGATCTCGTTCATCGTGTGGAAGAATTCTTCCTGCGTCGATTCCTTGCCGGCGATGAACTGCACGTCGTCGATCAGCAGCAGGTCGGCGCTACGCAGCCGCTGCTTGAACCCGATCGTGTCATTCTCGCGGATCGCGCGGACGAACTCGACCATGAACTTTTCGGCGCTCATCATCACGACCAAGGCGTCGGGATTGAGCTCGAGGAAGCGCTGGCCAAGCGCGTGCAGCAGGTGGGTCTTCCCGCGCCCGGTGCCGCCGTGGAGGAACAACGGGTTGAAGGTCACCGTCGGCGCTTCCGCCAACGTCTTGGCGGCGGTGGCGGCGACCTCGTTCGCCTTGCCGACGACAAAGCTCGCGAAGCTGTAGCGCGGATCGAAGGCAGGGCGCGGATGGGTCGCGGCGGCGACCTTGCGCTCGGCAGGGATCGGCTCCTCGTCGAGGATCAGCAGCGGCGCGGGCTTCGGCCCTCCTTCGCAGGCGACGACGCGCACGTCGCGCACCACCGGCAGGGTCGTCCGCCACGCGAGTTGCAGCCGCTCGCCGAAATGGCTGCGCACCCAATCGGCCATGAACTGGCTCGGCATGACGATCTCGAGGCTGCCCGAATCGGGATCGAACGCACCGAGCTCGGCCGGCTTCAGCCAACCGTCGAAGGTCCGCGCCCCGCAATCGCGGCGAAGACCGGTCCGGATCGCGGCCCAGGCGGCGCCGAGCGGCGAGCTGTCACCGGCATCCGCCAGTTCCGCCGCACCGCCCCGTCCCTGTTCCATATCTCCGAACCCCGTCACTTCCCGCCTGCCTCCTGTTGTCCGCGCCGGCACCGATGTTCCGCAGGCAAAGAAAGGTCGCTCGCGGCAACCCGAGTCGCCGCGTCCGTTCTTTGCCTAGCTTGGACCCCCCCAGTGGAATCACTGCCGGAAGGGTTTTTTGGGCAAGCCGAGCGCGTCTGACAACCGTCCTTTTTTCACGGAAGTGAAATAAAGCCGCTTGACACGCATTTGTGAGAGGGAGCCGCTTTTTCCCCTGTTTTCAGCCGTTTCTGCTGATCGACAGAGAGGGACGGAAATGCGAATCGCACAAGCTGAACGACTTAGCGCACTCACGAAAAAGGCCGCCGGATTCGCATCCGACGGCCTCCCCGTTTTCGATCACGCTGAAGCGTTTTACGCCAGCGACGAAACCCGCTTGGTCAGGCGCGAGAACTTGCGCGACGCGGTGTTCTTGTGAAGCACGCCGCGCGCGACTCCGCGCTGCAGTTCCGGCTGGGCCAGCTTCAGGGCTTCCGACGCCGCACCCTTGTCGCCCGCCAGCAGCGCCGATTCGACGGCCTTGATAAAGGTCCGGATACGGCTGACGCGCGCGCCGTTGATTTCGGCGCGGCGGTTGTTGCGGCGGATGCGCTTCTTGGCTTGCGGCGTGTTCGCCATGGTCGGCTCAAATCCCTAGTGATGCTGTCTAAAAGAAAAGCGGCGCGGCCACAGGCGGCACGCACCGATTGGGCGCTCCCCTAACCGAAGCGCCTCCGGTGGTCAACTCGTTAGCGCTGGCCGGAGTCGCGTCAGCGCTGGCAGGCCGGGCAATACCAGGTGGATCGCCCGCCCTGCGCGAATCGCTTCACCGTCCCCCCGCACGGGCACGGCTCGCCCTCGCGGTCGTAGACCGAGAAGCTCTTGCTGAAATAGCCGAGCTCGCCGTCGGGCGCGGCATAATCGCGAAGCGTCGATCCCCCCGCCTCGATCGCCTCGGCTAGCACCGCGTGGATCGCCGGCACCAGCCGCTTTAAGCGCTCGAGGCTGACCTTGCCCGCCGCCCGCCTGGGATTGATCCCGGCCCGGAACAGCGCCTCGCAGACATAGATGTTGCCCAGCCCCGCGACGATGTTCTGGTCGAGCAGCATCAGCTTGACCGCCGCGCTCCGCCCCGCCAGCCGCCGCTTCAGCTCGGGCGCCGTCAGATCGAACGGCTCGGGCCCGAGCGCCTTGAACGGCCCCCACTCCTCCAAGTTGACCGCGCGCACCAGATCGACGCTCCCGAACCGCCGGGGATCGTTCAGCACCAGCCGGTGCCCGTCGTCGGTCTCCAGCGCGAGATGATCGTGCGGCTCGTCCGCGCTCGGATCGATCCGCCACCGCCCGCTCATGCCGAGGTGAAACACCATCGTGTCGTCGCGATCGGTATGGATCAGCCCATATTTCGCCCGCCGCCCGAGACCCGTCACCCGAGCGCCGGTCAGCCGCTGCCCCAGATCCTCCGGAAACGCCCGCCGCAAGTCCGCCCGCCGCGCTTCGACACGGGTCAGGCGGCGGCCGTCCAGCACCTTGGCCAGCCCGCGCACGGTGGTTTCGACTTCGGGAAGTTCGGGCATCTCTTTGGCCCATATGGCGCGGGGAGCCCGGCACCGCTAGAGCGCCCCCCATGAGCGATTTCGTGCAATTCGGCGACCAGCGCGTCACCCCCGAGGAAAAGACCCGCAAGGTCGGCGAGGTCTTCTCCTCGGTCGCCCGCCGCTACGACGTGATGAACGACCTGATGAGCGCGGGCATGCACCGCCTGTGGAAGGACCGCTTCGTCAACCGGGTGAAGCCGCAGCCGCACGAGCATATCCTCGACATGGCGGGCGGCACCGGCGACATCGCCTTCCGCATCGCCAAGCGCGGCGCGGCGGTGACGGTCAGCGACATCAACGCCGACATGCTCGGCGTCGGCGAAGAACGCGCGGAGGCCAAGGGTATCGAGGGCCTCACCTGGTCGGTCCAGAATGCCGAAACCCTGAGCTTCGCGCCCCGCACCTTCGACGCCTACACCATCGCCTTCGGCATCCGAAACGTCACCGATATTCCCAAGGCGCTGCGCGAAGCCCACCGCGTGCTGAAATTCGGCGGTCGCCTGTTCGTGCTCGAATTTTCGACCAGCGACTGGCCGGGCTTCGGCGAGGCCTATGACCTGTGGGCCGACAAGGCGATTCCCAAGATCGGCAAGGCGGTCACCAACGACGAGGCGAGCTATCGCTACCTCGTCGAAAGCATCCGCCGTTTCCCTAAGCCGCACGACTTCGAGCGCATGATCGCCGAAGCCGGCTTCACCCGCACCCGCGCCGAAACCCTGATGGGCGGCCTCGTCTGCATCTGGTCGGGGTGGAAGGCTTGAGTTCTTCGCTTACCCACCTGCTGCGTATTCTTCGCTGGGGCCGCACGCTGGCGCGGTACGGCGCGCTGCAAGGTGTCGAGCGCGATCCCCTCACCCCGCCGTTCGCCCGCCGCATCGTCAAGCTCGCCCGCTTCGGCCTCCGACAGCCGGCCACCCCCGATTACGCCGCCGCGCTCCAACAGCTTGGCCCCGCGGCGATCAAATTCGGTCAGGCACTCGCCACCCGCCCCGACCTCGTCGGCGAGGAAGCCGCGCACAATCTCTTCGCGCTTCAGGATTCGCTCCCGCCCGCGCCCTTTCCGCTGATCCGCAAGGCGATCGAACAGGCGCTCGAAGCCCCGCTCGAAAGCCTGTTCAGCGAATTCGACGAAACCCCCGTCGGCGCCGCCTCGATCGCGCAGGTCCACCGCGCCGTCACTACCGAAGGCCGGCAAGTCGCGGTCAAGGTGCTCCGCCCGGGCATCGAGGAAACCTTCGCCGAAGCGCTCGGAACCTACGAATGGGCCGCCGCCCATCTCGAAGCCCACGCCGGCGACGAAATCCGCCGCCTCCGCCCCAAGACCGTCATCGCCCATTTCCGCCAGTGGACCCGTCGCGAACTCGACCTTCAGCGCGAAGCCGCCTCGGCCTCCGAACTGAAGGAGAACATGGTCGCCGAAGACGGCTTCTATGTTCCCGAGATCGACTGGCGCCGCACCGCCCGCCGCGTGCTGACGCTGGAATGGCTCGACGGCATCAAGCTCTCCAAGCGTGACCAGCTGCTCGACGCCGGCCACGACCCCCGTGCGCTCGCCAACATCCTGGTCAAAGCCTTTCTCCGGCAAGCGGTGATCGACGGCTTCTTCCATGCCGATCTTCACCAGGGCAATCTCTTCGCCCTGCCCGACGGCCGCCTCGCCGCGATCGACTTCGGCATCATGGGCCGGATCGACGCGCAGGCCCGGCGCTGGCTGGCCGAAATCCTCTACGGCCTGATCACCGGCAATTACGGACGCGTCGCCGACATCCATTTTGAAGCGCAATATGTGCCGCCGCACCACAATGCCGAGGAATTCGCCACCGCGCTGCGGGCCGTGGGTGAGCCGATCCGCGGCCTGCCGGTCAAGGACATCAGCGTCGGTCGCATGCTCGAAGGCCTGTTCTCGATCACCCGCGACTTCGACATGCCGACCCAGCCGCACCTGCTGCTGCTGCAAAAGACGATGGTGATGGAAGAAGGCGTCGCGACCTTCCTCGATCCCGACATCAACATGTGGGAGCAGGCCGAACCATTCCTGCGCGAATGGATACGCTCGGAACTCGGCCCCGAAGCCGCGCTCGCCGACCGGCTGGTCCAGTGGAAGCGCACGCTCGAAAAGCTGCCCGACCTCATCGACCGCATCGACCACTATTTCCCCGCTCCCGGCGGCGCCCCGCCCGAGCTTCCGGAAGTCAACGTCGACGTGAAGCAACTGCCCCGGCCCGCGTGGCGCGACGTGGCAGTGGCCGTGCTCGGCGCCGCTGCCGGCGCTGCGGCGCTCTACTTCTTCGGCATCTGATCGTCGTCCCGGCGCAGGCCGGGACGACGATCAGACCTTACTTCGACGCCACCCGCGACCCGCTGCCCATGCGGCTCAGCACGTCCTTCAGCGCCGCGACCCGCTTCGCAGCGATCGGGTCGGCCGGGGCCCGCAAGCCACTCGCCAGCCCGCGCAGCTGCCCGGCGTTCGGCCGCGCGATCGCGGCGCGAAGCTGCGCGATCTGCGCCGCGGGCAGGCTTCCCGCCCGCTCCAGCTGATCGACATAAGCCGCCGCCACCACCGGCACCGCGGGCCAGCTCACCGGCGCCTGCTGCTGCGGATTGAAGCGATTGTCGGGATAGACCGCCAGCGCCGCCGCCGCGATCTCGTTGCTCGACAGTTGAGCCGACGGCTGCAGCGCCAGAACGTCCAGCCCCCGCGCGATCTCGGTCCCGTAGATCCGGCCCTTGTAATAATAAGCCGACCAGAAGCCACCCATCACCAGCTCGTCCTTGTAGACGGGCCCACGGTCGAAATAGCCGATCTCGGTTGGACGGCTCGAGTCGGTGAAATCGCTTATCGAGATGCCGCCCTGGTACCAGGCCTGCACGAACAGATCGCGGCCCGGGACCGGGATGATCGACCCGTTATGCGCGACGCAATTTTCCTGCGAAGTCTGCGCGGCGGGCAGCTTGTAGTGATTGCGGAACCGCAGCTTCTGCCCCTCGATATCGTAGATGGCGTTGGCGCCCCAATTGGTGGGATCGCTGACCAAGCAGCGCGGCCGTCCGCCGCCGCCCCATTCGTCGGTGAACAGCACCTTGGTGCCGTCGTTGTTAAAGGTCGCGCTGTGCCAATAAGCGAAGGTCGGATCGACCACCTGATCGATCCGCTTGGGCTTCGCCGGATTGCTGATGTCGAGCAGGATGCCGTTGCCCGAACAGGCGCCCGCCGCGATCTTGGCGCTCGGGAACACCGTGATGTCGTGGCACTGATCCGTCTGCGCGGTGTCCTGTGTCCCGTCGCCATGATCGCCGCCCGCCCACAGGCCCGAAATGCTCCCCGTCGCCGGATCGCCGAACACGCGCGGCCGGTCGATGATCCGCGCCGCCGCCGGGTTGGCGACCGGGATCTCGATCACGTCGATCGAGAACAAGGCCGACTGCATCGAGCCCGGATCGGCGATACAGCTCGGGATCTCCTGCGCCGAGCGGACGCCCGCAGTGCCCGAAACATAAACGATGATCTTGCCGTCACGCCCCGGCCCGGAGACCACGCTGTGCGTATGGCTCCCGCGGCAGGTCTGCACCGCGCCGACCTGGCGGGGCTGCTGGAGGTTCGAAATATCGAAAATGCGGATGCCGCGGAAACGCTCGGCACTGACCGCCTCCTGGATCCCCTGCCGCCCGCAATCGAGCCGCCCGCGGCCCTGCTCGACCGACATGATGAGGAGATTGCCGACGATCGAAAGATCGCCCTGCCCGCCCGGACAGATGACCGAGCTCACCAGTTGCGGCGCCCCGCCCGTCGGGCTCACCCGATACAGGTTGAAGCCGTGGTAATTGCCGGTCGCCAGCACATCGCCCTGGAACGCCATGTCGGTCTGCGCGAAGCTCAGCAGCGGCGAGCGCCCGGCCCCTTCCGGCGGCTTCTGGCCCGGCTTGACCAAAGCCTTGGCCGGAAGGTCATAGGGATTGCGCGGATCGAAAAAGCCGGTCGGCTTGGGCAGGCTGGCGACGAGGGTCATGCCCTTGATCGCCTGCCCCGCCTTGTTGGTCCCGGCGGCAAGCGCGGTGCGCGGATCCTCGACGACGCTGCCGAGCAGCGCGGTCATCCGCTTGATCTCCTCCTGCTGCTCCTTGACCAGATCGACCACAAAGGCATTGAGGCCGGGGTCCGCCGCGGTGCCGCCGCGCCCGGTCAGCTCCTGCGCCATCCGCACCGCGCCGGCGTGGTGGTTGATCATCCGGGTCAGGAACAGCCGATCGAACGCCACGCCCTTGGCCGCCTGCATCTCAGCCAGCTGCGCCGGGGTCGCCATGCCCATGCGGGTCATGTGGCCGGCGTCCATCATCATGTGCGCGGCGTGCGGATTGGCGGTCGCCTGCCCGCGATCGGCCAGCCATTTGCGCATCCACGCCATCTCGTCCGACTGCGTGGCGTCGATCCGCTTGGCCATCTGCAGGATTTCGGGCCGATTGGTCCGTCCCGCGACCAGCGCCGTCATCTGCGTCGCCTGCGCGTGGTGCGGGATCATGTCCTGCAGGAAAGTGACGTCATAGGCCGAATAGCTGGTGTCGGCGATCCGGCTGGCGGTGGTCGCATCGATCGTCCGGCTCGCCTGCCCCGGGGCGCCGGGCTGCACGATCGGTGCCCCCTGCGCAAAAGCGGTGGTCGACAGCAGGGCGGCGGCAAGGCCGAAGACGGTATGCTTCATGGAACGGGACTCTCCTCAGGATCGAGGAGAGCCTAGCGTCCCATTCGCCCTTGCCAAGCGCTCGTTTGTCAGAGCCCCAGCGCGTCGAGATCGGCGGCCGAATGGCGCTCGCGCAAGATGACCTCGCCGCGCGCGGCATTGACCACCCGCCCGCGCTTCACTGCCGGCCGCGCGTCGACCTGCTCGGCCCAGCGCATGAGGTTCTTGTAGCTGCCGGTGTCGAGGAACTCGCCCGCCCCCTCATAGGTGCGGTTCAGTGCCACGCCACCATACCACGGCCAGATCGCAATATCGGCGATGCTATATTCGTCGCCCGCGACGAACTCGCTGGTCGCCAGCTTCTGGTCGAGCACCGACAGCTGCCGCTTCGCCTCCATCGTATAGCGGTCGATCGCATATTCGATCTTGCTCGGCGCATAGGCGAAGAAATGTCCGAACCCCCCGCCGAGGATCGGGGCCGAGCCCATCTGCCAGAACAGCCAGCTCAGCGTCTCGGTCCGGCTGGTGCCGAGAAACGCCCCGAATTTCTCGGCGAGGTAAAGCAGGATCGAACCGCTCTCGAACACCCGCACCGGCTCTGCCCCGCTACGGTCGACCAGCGCAGGGATCTTGCTGTTGGGATTGATGTCGACGAACCCGCTGGAGAACTGGTTGCCCTCCATGATGTCGATGAACCAGGCGTCATAGTCGGCGCCCGAGTGCCCCGCCGCCAGCAATTCCTCGAGCAGGATGGTCACCTTCTGCCCGTTGGGCGTGCCAAGGCTGTAGAGCTGCAGCGGATGCTCGCCGACCGGCAACTCCTTGTCGTGGGTCGCGCCCGCGACCGGCCGGTTGATCGCGGCGAAGCGCCCTTCGGCGGGCTTGGGGGTCCATACCTTGGGCGGCACGTAATCGGTCATGGTCGGCTAACTCCCTGTCTGTCCGGGCGACACATGGGGTCGGCGCGGAACCCGCCAAGAGGGCACGCAGATGTTCCTGCCTTCCCATGTAGGACTTCCCGTGGCATCGCCTCCGGCATGCGGGCCCGCACCCCCTTTCCAGTTACGTCGGCAAGGTCGGAAGCCGCCCTTTCCCGCAATGTCACACACACCCCCGCCACCGGTGACCTTTGTGACCTTGTTCATAATTCGCCCGCCGGGTTGCGTCGGCCGGCGGCGGGCCACGAAGACTCTGACCTTGTTCATCTTCGGGCGTTGATCTGATGGCGAAAATCCTGCTCATCGTCGGCGGCGGCATCGCGGCGTTCAAGGCTGCCGAACTGATCCGCCTCGCTCGCCGCCACGGCCATGAGGTGACCCCCGTCCTGACCGCGGGCGGCGCGCATTTCGTCACCGCGATGACCCTCGCCGCGCTGGCCGAAAGCCCGGTCTACACCTCGCTGTGGGATTTGAAGGACGAGACGGAGATGGGCCACATCCAGCTCTCCCGCGCCGCCGACCTCGTCCTCGTCTGCCCCGCCACCGCCGACCTTCTTGCCAAGATGGCCGCCGGAATCGCCGACGACCTCGCCACCACGCTGCTGCTCGCGACCGACAAGCCGGTCTATGCGGCGCCGGCGATGAACGTCCGCATGTGGCTGCACGACGCGACCCAGGCCAATGTCGCCACCCTGCGTTCGCGCGGCGTCACGGTGATCGACCCCACCGAAGGCGCCATGGCCTGCGGCGAATACGGCCCCGGCCGCCTTCCCGAACCGGCGGACATTCTCGCCCACCTCTTCCGTCACCCCGGACCTGATCCGGGGTCCCGCTTCTTTCCTGAAGAGCAAAGGCAAGAAGCGGAATCCCGGATCGAGCCCGGGATGACGAGCAAGCAAGCCGACCTTACCGGCAAACACATCCTCGTCACCGCCGGCCCCACGCACGAGCCGATCGACCCCGTCCGCGTCATCGCCAATCGCTCGTCGGGCAAACAAGGCTTCGCCATCGCCGCCGCCGCCGCCGCATTGGGCGCCCGGGTCACGCTCGTGGCTGGCCCCGTCGCGCTCCCCACACCGCCCGGCGTCGCCCGCATCGACGTCGAGACCGCCGACCAGATGCTCGCCGCGGTGGAAAGCGCGCTCCCCGCCGACGCCGCTATCCTCGTCGCCGCCGTCGCCGACTGGAAGGTCGACGCCAGCCCGACCAAGCTCAAGAAATCCGCCGGCCCGCCTCAACTCAGCTTCGCGCCAAACCCGGACATTCTCGCGACGCTTGGGTCACATCCCGACCGCCCCCGCCTGCTGATCGGCTTCGCGGCCGAGACCGACGATCTCCTCGCCAATGCCGCCGCCAAGCGCACCGCCAAGAACGCCGACTGGATCGTCGCCAACGATGTCTCCGGCGACGTCATGGGCGGCGCCTCCAATCACCTCCACCTCCTCACTGCCGACGGCACCGAGGATCTGGGCGCAGGCTCCAAGGAAGTCCTCGCCCGCACCCTCCTTGCCCGCATCGCCCAGGACCTCGCATGATCCGGATCCAGATCACTCGCCTCCCCCACGGGGAAGGCCTGCCGCTCCCCGCCTACGCCACCGCCCACGCCGCCGGCATGGACGTCGTGTCGGCCGAAGACCTCGACCTTGCCCCCGGCCAGCGCCACGCGGTGGCGACCGGCCTCCGCATCGCCATTCCCGAAGGCTACGAGGTCCAGGTCCGCCCTCGCTCGGGCCTCGCGCTCAAGCACGGCATCACCGTCCCCAACACGCCCGGCACCATCGACGCCGACTATCGCGGTGAGCTCAAGGTCATCATGATCAACCACGGGACCGAGCCCTTCCCCGTCCGCCGCGGCGAACGCATCGCCCAGCTCGTCCCCGCGGCCGTCACGCAGGCCGAATGGCAGGAAGTCGACGAACTCGACGAGACCGTCCGCGGCGAAGGTGGGTTCGGGAGCACCGGCCGGTGACCACCACGTCGTCCCGGCGCAGGCCGGGACCTCAGGCGATCCGCGCCTTTCTCACAGCGGCCCCGGCCTCCGCCGGGGCGACGCGCTGATGCTCTCCGACGAAGAACTCACCCGCTACGCGCGCCAGATCGTGCTCCCGCACCTCGGCGGCCCCGGCCAGCAGCGCCTCAAGGCCGCGCGTGTCGCCGTCGTCGGCGCGGGCGGGATCGGGGCGGCGGTGATCCCGGCGCTCGCCGGCGCAGGGGTCGGCCGCCTCACAATTATCGATCCCGACACGGCGGACCTCTCCAATCTCCACCGCCAGCCGATCTACCGCTCGCGCGACGCGGGCGAGCCCAAGGCCGCGCTTGCCGCCCAGTTCGTCCGCCGCCTCAATCCCTTCGTGGAAGTCGCCGGGGTCGAACAGGCGATCACTCCCGACAACGCCGCCGCCCTGCTCGCCAACCACGACCTCGTCATCGACGGCACCGACAATTTCGCCACCCGCCTCACCGTCAGCGACGCCTGCGTCGCCGCCGGCCTGCCGCTCCTCAGCGCCGCCGCCGCCCAATGGCAGGGCCAGGTCGGGCTGTTCACCGGCCGCCCCTGCTACCGCTGCTTCGTCGGCGACGCCTTCGACGCCGACGATTGCGACAATTGCGCCGAGCTTGGCGTGACCGGCGCGCTGACCGGTCTCGCCGGCAATCTCGCGGTCCTCCTCGCCCTCCGCTTCCTGGCGCAGGCGGGCGAGGTGAAGCCCGGCACCGTCCACCTGATCGACGGCCTCGCCGCTACCCAGCGCCCGATCCGCATCACCGCGGACCCGGGCTGCCGGGCCTGCGGCGCTACTTCTTCTTCGCCGCCGCCTTCTTAGGAGCCGCCTTCTTCTTGGCCGGGGCCTTTTTCTTGCCCTTGGCCGGTCCCTTGGCCGCCTTGGCATCGATCAGAGCCACCGCCTCGTCCAGCGTCACCGCCTTGGGGTCGGCCGACTTGGGCAAGGTCGCATGGGTCGTCCCGTCGGTGACATAGGGCCCGAACCGCCCTTCCATCACCTTCAACTCCTTGGCCGTCTCGGGGTGAGCGCCCAACACCGCCAACGGCTCCCGAGCGGCCCCACGCCCCCGACCCCCGCCATTCGCCGCATCGGCAAGCTTGGCGACCGCCGCATTCATGCCCGTCTCGAACACCTCGGCGGTGCCCTGCAGCCGGGCATATTTGCCCTGATGCTGCAGATACGGCCCATAACGCCCGATCGACGCGGTGATCATGTCGCCCGTCTCCGGATGCGGCCCGATCTCCCGCGGCAGGCTCAGCAGCTGCTTTGCCCAGTCGAGATCGATCTGCACATCCTTAGGGATCGACGCGCGCTTCTCGCCCTGCTCGACATAGGGCCCGAACCGCCCGGTCTTGAGCATGATGCCCTCGCCCAGATCAGCTGGCTCGCTGCTCGCCGTCGCCGCATCGCCGCCCTGCCCGAACTTTCGGGTGAACTTGCACTCGGGATAATTGGAGCAAGCCACGAACGCCCCGAACTTGCCCCCGCGCAGCGCCAGCCGTCCGTTGCCGCACGCCGGGCACAGCCGCGGGTCGGTGCCATCGTCCTTGTCGGGGAACAGCCACGGCGACAAAAACTCGTCGAGCGCCGCCGTCACTTCCGACGGCTTCTGCTCCATCACCTCGCCCGCCTTGGGCTTGAAATCGCGCCAGAATTCCTCGAGCAGCTTCAGCCACGCCATCCGCCCGCCCGACACGTCGTCCAGTTCTTCCTCGAGCTCGGCGGTGTAGTCGTAGCTGACGTATTTCTCGAAGAAGCGCTCCAGGAACGCCGTCACCAGCCGTCCGCTTTCCTCGGGGATGAAGCGGTTCTTCTCGACCCGGACGTATTCGCGGTCCTTCAACGTCTGCAGCGTCGCGGCATAGGTCGACGGCCGGCCGATTCCGAGCTCCTCCAACCGCTTGACTAGGCTCGCTTCCGAATAGCGCGGCGGTGGCTGGGTGAAGCTTTGCACCGCATCGACGCCGAGCTTCTCGGGGCGATCGCCCTTGGCGAGGTGGGGCATCTTGGCGCCGTCTTCGTCCTCGCCCTTTTCGTCGCGGCCTTCCTCGTACAGCGCAAGGAAACCGGGGAAGAGCGTCACCTGCCCCGTCGCCCGCAGCCGAGCCCGATCGCTCGCCAGCTCGACCGTGGTCCGCTCCAGCCGCGCCGCCGCCATCTGGCTCGCCAGCGCGCGGTTCAGCACCAGCTCGTACAGTCGCTGATGATCCCCGCTCGCCGCCTTCTCCTTCGAGAAGTCGGTCGGCCGGATCGCCTCATGCGCTTCCTGCGCGTTCTTCGCCTTGGAGTTATACACCCGCGGCTTGTCGGGCAGGTGCTGCGACCCGAACCGGTCGGCGACGGCCTTGCGCGCCGCGCTGATCGCCTCGCCCGCCATCTGCACCCCGTCGGTCCGCATGTAGGTGATGAGGCCGTCCTCGTAGAGCTGCTGTGCGACCCGCATCGTGTGGCTCGCCGAGAAGCCCAGCTTGCGCGCCGCTTCCTGCTGCAGGGTCGAGGTGGTGAAGGGCGGCGGCGGATTGCGGGTGAAGGGTTTGGTCTCAACGCTCGCCACCGCGAAGTGCCCCGCCTCGACCGCCTTCTTGGCCTCGGTCGCCGAGCCCTTGTCGCCGAGCGTGAGCTTGTCCAGCTTCTTGCCGTCGAGCTCGACCAGCCGCGCGGTGAATTCCTGCCCCGTCGCCGCGAAGCGCGCCGACACGGTCCAATATTCCTGCGCGGTGAAACGCTCGATCTCGGCCTCGCGGTCGACGATCAGGCGCAGCGCCACCGATTGCACCCGCCCCGCGCTCTTGGCGCCCGGCAGCTTGCGCCACAGGATCGGCGAGAGGGTGAAGCCGACCAGATAATCGAGCGCGCGGCGGGCACGGTAGGCGTCGATGAGATCGTGGTCGAGCTCGCGCGGATGCGCCATCGCCTCGGTCACCGCCGACTTGGTGATGGCGTTGAAGGTCACCCGCCGCACGTCCTTGGGCAGCGCCTTCTTCTTCGCCAGCAGTTCGCGCACGTGCCAGCTGATCGCCTCGCCCTCGCGATCGGGGTCGGTGGCGAGGATCAGCGCGTCGGACGCTTTGGCGGCATCGGCGATCGCCTTTACCTGGCGGGCCTTGTCGCCATAGACCTCCCAGTCCATCGCGAAATCATGATCCGGATCGACCGACCCGTCCTTGGGCGGCAGGTCGCGGACATGCCCATAGCTCGCCAGCACCTTGTGACCCGGGCCGAGATATTTCTCGATGGTCTTGGCTTTGGCCGGAGATTCGACAACGACAAGCTTCACTGAACCCAAACTCCCTCACGTATACGCACGAGGGTGGAGAGCCTTACGGCAGCCCGTCAAGCGGCTTAGTCGAAGCCGCACAACCAATCCCGTCCGAACAACGGCCGGCAACGGTTGATGTTCTCGCCGACAAGCTTGAGTTGCCGCTTCGTTGGAAGCTTTGTGGGATCGAGATTCGCCCGAATGATGGCCACTCCGCCATCAGGGACGCCATCGAGATAGCGCATCGCCACCGCTTCACCCGGTCCGGCCTTCTGCTCGGCCGCGAGCATTGCATCGCGATGCGCAAAGACAAAGGCTTGCGCACTGGCGACGCTGGTAAATCCCGTCAGCCCATCCACCAGCCAGAAGCCCCCGACCATCAAGGGCACGGCGAGCGCCTTGCGCCAGCGGAGCGATGGTGAAAGGTCGCGATCCTTGATCGCATCGATGATTTTGCCGATCGTGAAGCCGAGAAAGACAAGGAAGAGCAACAGGATGGGAATGAAGGATAACACCCAGAAGCGCTGATACAGATAGGCCCCGGCCAATCCCAGAGACACCGCCATCAGGGTCAGTCCTATCCCGATCTTCTCCTCCGGGATGAGCCGTTTCAGCATCGCAAACTGACCTTTCCTCCCGCATGCCGGTCGAGACGCCCCGCGAGATCAAGCTCCAGCAGGACCAACTGCACCGCGCCGGGCTCCAGCCCCGACAGCCGCACGATTTCGTCCACCGGCGCTGGCGAAGGCCCCAGCAGTTCCTCGACCCGAGCGCGTTCGGTACTGTCCGGCTCGGCGCTGGCCGGCAAGTCGGGCGCATGGGAAAACAAGTCGCGCCCCGAGCGCACGCCGCCCAGCCCCGGGCGGATCGCCTCCAGCACCTCCGCCGCATTCTGCACCAGGGTCGCGCCCTCGCGGATCAGGCCGTTGCAGCCTTGCGCGCGCGGATCGAGCGGGCTGCCCGGCACCGCCAGCACCTCGCGGCCCAGTTCGCCCGCCAGTCGCGCGGTGATCAGCGAGCCCGAGCGCGGCGCGGCTTCCACCACCAGCGTCGCGGGGCACAGGCCGGCGATGATGCGGTTGCGATAGGGAAAATGCCGCGCCCGCGGCTCGGTGCCGGGCGGCATCTCGGCCAGCACCAGCCCTTGGCTCGCCATCTCGCGCTGCAGCCGCTCGTTCTCGGGCGGGTAGAAGATGTCGAGGCCGCCGGCGATTACGCCGATGGTGCCTGTCGCCAACCCGCCTTCGTGCGCCGCCGCATCGATCCCCCGCGCGAGCCCCGACACCACCACCACGCCCTCACGCCCGAGATCGTGCGCCAGCCCGCGCGCAAAGCGGCAGGCCGCGGCGCTGGCATTGCGGGCCCCGACGATCGCGACGCTCGGCCGCTCGAGCAGCGACAGGTCGCCGATCGCGGTCAGCAGGGGCGGCGCATTGTCGCTCTCGGCCAGCAGCGGCGGATACAAGCCTTGCCCGAGACTGAGATAACGCCCGCCGAGCGCTTCCACCTCCGCCAGCTCCCGCGCCGCCTGTTCCTCGGTGCAGAGCGCTGGCCGACGCCCGCCGCCGCGCGTCGCAAGGTCGGGCACGGCCTTCAAGGCCGCCTCGGCGCTTCCGAACCGCGCCAGCAATTGGCGGAAGGTGATCGGACCGATGCTCTGGCTGCGGATCAGCCGGATCCGCGCGAGAAGATCGGGCGGGTTCAAGCCTTGGACCGTCCCACCCGCGGCTCGGTTCCGGCGCGCAGGCGGACGAGATTGGCGCGGTGCTGCCACACGACCAGAACCGCGAACGCCGCCAGCATGGTCGTCAGCTCGGGCCGCCCCATCAACGCCGCCGCGATCGGCGCGCTCACCGCCGCGCTCATCCCCGCGACCGAACTGATCCGAAGCACCAGCAAAAGCCCGATCCACACCGCGGCGTAGATGGCGGCAATCGGCCAGGCGAGACCGAGGAGGATGCCGAGCAGGGTCGCGACGCCCTTGCCGCCCTTGAACCGCAGCCAGACGGGATAAAGATGCCCGACCAGCGCTGCCCCGCCGGCGATCCGGCCCGCGCCCGGCCACAGCTGCTCGGCCAGCAATACCGCCGCCGTGCCTTTCAGCGCGTCCAGGATCAAAGTCGCCGCCGCCAGTCCCTTCGAGCCCGTCCGAAGTACATTGGTGGCGCCGATATTGCCGCTGCCGATGGCGCGGATATCGCCCTTGCCGAACAATCGCGTCAGGATCAGCCCGAACGGAATGGAACCCAGCAGATAGCCGAGCGCGAGGGCGAGAAGCAGGGACGAGGACATTGCGCCAAAGCCTAACACCGCCAAGCGCGAGAGCAAGGTACTAGCCGACCGCAGTTTGCCGCGCCCCGCCGCCCGGCTAAACCGAACCCCATGATGCTTCAGCGAACCACGACCGACGAGCGCGCAGCTTCCGTTGCGCGGCTGACGCCCAAGGAACGCGAATGCCTCGACCGCTGGCTCGCCCACGCCACCGCCAAGGAAATCGCGCTCGATCTCGGCATCACGCACCACGCGGTCGAGAAACGCCTGAAGTCGGCCCGCGCCATACTGGGCGTTACCTCGACTCTGGAAGCCGCGCGGATGGTGGCGGTGGCCAAAGGGTACGGACAGGCCGTATCCCACTCGCCGGAGGTAGGCTTGGCCCCGGCAGCGCGCGAAGTTGATGCCGCCTCGACGCCGCTTCCGTGGTGGAAGCAGAGGTCGAGCCGAATCCTCGCAGGAGCAAGCATTATGAGCCTTTTTCTTCTCGCCGCCCTCGCCCTCCAGCCGGCATCGCAGCCCGCCCCCGCCAGTCAGAAGGTCGTCGTCGTCAATCGCGCCAATGGCACCTCGACCGACCTCGCCACGGCACTCGGCGGAGTGTTCGCCAAGCTCGACAAGAATGGAGACGGATTTATTGCCGGTGACGAGCTGACCGGCGGCCGGTTCCAGGTCACTCGCACGACCATCGCCAAGGGCGACACGGTGCCCCGGCCGACCGCGACGACGCTGTCCGACTTCGACGCCGATCGCGATGGGCGCGTCTCCGAAGCCGAATTCCGCACCGGGATGGCTAACCTCGCCCGGCCCCGCGCCTGATCTCTCGCGGCGGCGATGCATCCCGCTTGCGTCGCCGCCGCCCTGCCCGCACATGCGGCGTCGTGAGCCCCGACGCGCCTATCCTCTTCTTTGATTCCGGTGTCGGGGGCCTGTCGGTGCTCGAACCCACCCGCGCCCTGCTGCCGACGGCACCGATCGTCTACGTCGCCGACAGCGCCGCCTTTCCCTATGGCACCCGTTCCGAAGCCGAGATCGCGGCCCGCGTCCCCGCCCTGCTCGGCCGCCTGACCGAACGCTTCCGCCCCCGCCTGGCGGTCATCGCCTGCAACACGGCCTCGACCATCGCGTTGCCCTTCGTCCGCGCCGCGCTTGACATTTCGGTGGTCGGCACCGTCCCCGCGATCAAGCCCGCGGCCGAGCAAAGCCGGACCCGCGTCATCGGCGTGCTCGGCACCGAAGCCACCGTTCGCCAGCCCTATGTCGACGATCTCGCTGCCCGTTTCGCCGCCGACTGCACGGTTCTGCGTCACGGCTCGGCCGAACTCGTCCAGCTCGCCGAAGCCAAGCTGGCGGGCGAGGCGATCGACCCGGCCGCCGTCGCCGATGCCGTCGCGCCGCTGACCGGTCGGGACATGGATGTAGTGGTGCTCGCCTGCACGCACTTCCCGCTGCTGGCCGAAGAGCTTGGCAAAGCGCTTCCAGGCGTCGCCCAGATCGACGGCGGCCCCGGCATCGCCCGCCGCATCGCGCATCTGACCGCCGGGCAATCATGGCCGGTTCAGCCAATTCCGGGCATCGCGGTGTTCACGGGGGGTGGACCGAATGTCCAATTGGCTGCGGCGCTCGCCCGCGTCAATCTGGGCGACATTCGGCACGTCTGACTTTGCGAGTCGTTTGCATTGGCCTTGTGCCCAAAGTCTTTGTATTGGCTCGCGCGAGCACGAGGGACGCCTTGGACTACCAATCTATCTTTCAGGCAGCGATCGACCGGCTGCACGACGAAGGCCGCTACCGGGTCTTCATCGATATCCTGCGTAACAAGGGCGCGTTTCCCAACGCGCGCTGCTTTGCCGGTCACAATGGGCCGAAGCCGATCACCGTGTGGTGCTCGAACGATTATCTCGGCATGGGCCAGCATCCGGCGGTAATCGCCGCGATGGAAGAAGCGCTGCACGACGTCGGCGCCGGCTCGGGCGGCACCCGCAACATCGGCGGCAACACGCATTACCATGTCGCCCTCGAAGCCGAGCTCGCCGACCTGCACGGCAAGCAGGCCGCGCTGCTGTTCACCAGCGGCTACGTCTCCAACGAGGCGGCGCTCTCCACCCTCGGCAAGCTGCTTCCGAACTGCGTCATCTTCTCCGACGAGCTCAATCACGCGAGCATGATCGCCGGAATCAAGAATTCCGGCTGCGAAAAGAAGATCTTCCGCCACAACGACCTCGCCCACCTCGAGGAGTTGCTCGAAGCCGAGGACGCCGACCGGCCCAAGCTGATCGCGTTTGAGAGCGTCTACTCGATGGACGGCGACATCGCCCCGATCGAAGCCATCTGCGATCTCGCCGATCGCTTCGGCGCGCTGACCTATCTCGACGAAGTGCACGCGGTCGGCATGTACGGCGCGCGCGGTGGCGGCATTTCGGAACGTGATGCGGTCGCGCACCGGGTGACCATCATCGAAGGCACGCTCGGCAAGGCGTTCGGCGTGATGGGCGGCTATATCGCGGCCGACCAGAACATCGTCGACTGTATCCGCAGCTACGCGCCGGGCTTCATCTTCACCACCAGCCTGTCGCCGGTGCTGGTTGCCGGCGCGCTCGCCAGCGTGCGTCATCTCAAGGCCTCGGCCGAAGAACGCGACGGACAGCAGGCCGCCGCCGCCCTGCTCAAGCGCAAGTTCGCCGAGGCGGGCCTGCCGGTGATGGAAAGCGTCACCCACATTGTGCCGTTGCTGGTCGGCTGCCCGGTCAAGGCCAAGCGGATCAGCGACATCCTGCTCGCCGAATACGGTTTCTACGTCCAGCCGATCAATTACCCCACCGTCCCCCGCGGCACCGAGCGCCTGCGCTTCACCCCCGGCCCGACGCACACGGCGGAAATGCAGGACGAACTGACCGGCGCGCTCGCCGAAATCTGGGACCGGCTGGAGATGCGGCAAGCGGCCTAGCCGACTGCCGCGCTACAGCCAGAGCCGGGGGGCTAGACGGCGCATGAGGGCGCGTAGACGCTCCTTGCGCAGGTAGGACGGGCTCGAATAACTTTCCCCGGTCCTGCCGTTTGTACCCCGCAAAACCGGCTGAATGCGGAAACGTGGGACGATGCCCGTCGAATCCTGCCGCCACGCCGCATAGGCGCGTTCGAAAAACGGCTTTTCGAGCGTGAAACCACCATCATAGCGCCCCTCGAAAAACCGCTGGTATCCCGCAAGACTGAACGAAAGTACGCGCAGATCCATCCACCGATTGCCGCCCAACCGCTCACCGATCAGGGGCACGTTGCGAAGGTCGCAATAGAGATCATAGGCCTCGGGCGCGGTGCGGATCATATCCGCAATGTTGAGCACGTGATGGCGCCCAGTCACCTTCCAGAACTTTGCTTCTGTCGAAAACCCACCGCCCTCGACGAGTTGCTTCATCCCGGCATCGATCATCAGGAACTCGCCGAAGCCCTTGCCCCGCGTGTGATCATAATCGGCCGTCGTATTGATGAATGCGAAGGATTTGGCCGAGCCGCTATCCTCGTAAAGCGCCTGAAACGGCGCCGGGGACGCGCCCGAGTTCTCCAGGATTACGACTGCCTGAATGACATCGTCTGGTTGGGACAGATAATGAGACAGGGCATTCAGATATTCATCGCGCCGCGTCTCGGCATCGTTGTTCGCCGATCCGGGCATCGCGCTGCTCGGCGACACCGTCGCAGTCAGAAGAACGACAACCTCGCCCGATCGCTTACCCACCAATACGCATCCTTGTCAGTCCCGCCTGCGCGTCAGCGTATCAGCGCCCACCCGCTCAGACCACAGCACAAAGCCAGCCCGACACTCAGCGGAATGCGCAGCGACATCCACCAGCGCGGAGCGAGCCGCCGCTGCACCAGCAGCCAGTCGACCGCCAGGGCCGCGACCAGCGCCCCAGCCAGCGCGAACAGCGCCGCGGGGGGCTGGAAGGAGAAGATGGCCGCCCACCCGGCCAGCGATGGGAGCACCGACACGGCCAGCAGAACCGCACTCGGGCGCTCGGCTTTGCTGACGAACCCCCACCAGGTCCCGCCGAGGAAGCTCAGGATGATCGCGGCATAGGTCAGGACAAAACCCGGCATGGACGGCGCGAACAGGCCGAGGTCGAGCAGGGCGCCCGCGGTCAGCCCGATCGGCGGGATCAGCCCGGCAAGGCCGAGCAACAGAGCTGGCAAGGGAACGCGCATCGCCCATTCATGCAATGCCAGTGGAGCGAAGGCCAGCCTGTCCTACAACCCAGCCTTTTGCTAAGGCCGGGCAATGCTCTTTTCGCCCCTCTTCGCCCCTGCACGACCCAGCGCGAGTGGCCCAAATTGGGGCGAAGTGGACGAAGTGGACCCTATGCATTTTTTGCCGGCTCCACCCGCTCACGCTCAAGCCCGGTGGCGTCTCTCGGAGCGACTTGCTAGGGGCGCCCGGTGATCATCGCGCTCGCCTCGGACCATGCCGGCGTCGGCCTCAAGGACCAGCTTCGCGACTGGCTGCGCGAGGCTGGAAACGAAGTTCTCGATCTCGGCACCAATGGCATCGAAAGCGTCGATTATCCGCGCTTCGGCAAGCTGCTGGGCGAGACGATCGCCGCCGGCAAGGCGACGCGCGGTATTGCGGTCTGCGGCTCTGGCATCGGCATTTCGATCGCGGTCAATCGCAATCCCGCCTGCCGCTGCGCGCTGGTCAACGAGCCGCTGTCGGCCGCACTCGCCCGCGAGCATAACGACGCCAACGTCCTCGCGCTCGGCGCCCGGCTGACCGGCATCGATCTCGCCAAGGCCTGCGTTACCGCCTTTCTCGACACCCCCTTCGCCGGGGGCCGCCACGCCGCCCGCGTCGACCTTCTTTCCGCGCCAACCGGAGACTGACCCATGGCCACCGCCGCCAATCTGAACGACGTCCAGCCGCAGGGCTTCTTCACCCGCGCCCTTGCCGAGGCCGACCCTGCGGTCGCCGCCGCGGTCGGTGACGAACTGAAGCGCGAGCAGACCCAGATCGAACTGATCGCGTCGGAAAACATCGTCAGCCGCGCCGTTCTCGAAGCGCAGGGCTCGGTCTTCACCAATAAATATGCCGAAGGCTATCCCGGCCGCCGCTACTATCAGGGCTGCCACCCGTCGGACGCGGTCGAGAGCCTTGCCATCGACCGCGCCAAGCAATTGTTCGGCTGCGGCTACGTCAACGTCCAGCCGCATTCGGGCGCGCAGGCCAATGGCGCGGTGTTCCTGGCGCTGCTGCAGCCCGGCGACACCATCCTCGGCATGAGCCTCGCCGCCGGCGGCCACCTCACCCATGGCGCCCCGCCTGCGCAATCGGGCAAGTGGTTCAACGCAGTCCAATATGGCGTTCGCGAGGACGATCATCTGGTCGATTTCGACGAGGTCGAGCGGCTTGCGCTGGAACATAAGCCGAAGCTCATCATTGCTGGCGGCTCGGCCTATCCCCGCACGCTCGATTTCGCCCGGTTCCGCGCGATCGCCGACAAGGTGGGCGCCTATCTGATGGTCGACATGGCCCATTTCGCCGGTCTCGTCGCCGCGGGCGCCCATCCCTCACCCTTCGGCCACGCGCATGTCGTCACCACCACCACTCACAAGACCTTGCGCGGTCCGCGCGGCGGAATGGTGATGACCGACGACGAAGCGATCGCGAAGAAGATCAACTCGGCAGTCTTCCCCGGCCTCCAGGGCGGCCCGCTGATGCACGTCATCGCCGCCAAGGCCGTGGCGTTCGGCGAAGCGCTCCAGCCTGATTTCAAGACCTACGCCCGCGCGGTGATCGCCAATGCCCAGGCGCTTGCCGCCCGGCTCAAGGAACGCGGAGCCGATCTCGTCGCCGGCGGCACTGACACGCACCTTGCGCTGGTCGACCTTCGTCCGCTCGGGATCACCGGAAAGGACGCCGACGAAAGCCTCGAGCGCGCGGGCATCACCTGCAACAAGAACGGCATTCCGTTCGACCCGCTGCCGCCCTTGAAAACCAGCGGCATTCGCGTTGGCTCGCCCGCCGGCACCACCCGCGGCTTTGGCGAGGCCGAGTTCCGAGAGATCGCCGACATGGTCGCCGACGTGCTCGACGGCCTGAAAGCCAATGGCGTCGACGGCAACGGCGCGGTCGAGGCGCAGGTCAACGAACGCGTCCGAGCGCTGTGCGCCCGCTTCCCGATCTACCAGGACTGAAATGCGCTGTCCCTTTTGCGGTGATCTCAGTTCGCAGGTGAAGGACAGTCGCTCGTCGGAAGACGGCGCCGCGATCCGCCGGCGCCGTCAATGCGACGGCTGTGCGGCCCGCTTCACCACCTTTGAGCGCATCCAGTTGCGCGATCTCGTGGTCATCAAACGCGACGGCCGGCGTGAGGCGTTCGATCGGGCCAAGCTCAGCCGTGCCATCGGCCACGCCAGCGCCAAGCGTGACATCAGCCCCGAGAAGATCGAGCGGCTGGTGTCCGGCATCCAGCGCCAGCTCGAAACTCGCGGTGACGAGGTCCGGGTCGAAGAGATCGGCGAAAAGGTCATGGCGGGTCTGAAGACCCTCGACCACGTCGCCTACATCCGCTTCGCCTCCATCTACCGTGACTTCTCCGAAGCCAGCGACTTTGCCGAAATCGCCGAGGAAGTGGGCGAGCCGCCCGAGCCGGGCAAATTGCTTTGAGTAGCCCCGCGCCGCCACCGGTCATCGTCCTCGTCCGCCCGCAACTCGGCCAGAATATCGGCAAGGCGGCACGGGCCATGCTCAATTTCGGCCTGACCGAAATGCGCATCGTCGCCCCGCGCGACGGCTGGCCCAATCCCGACGCCGGCCCGGCCGCGAGCGGCGCCGACCTCGTGCTCGAACGGGCGCAGCTCTACGACACGGTGGCCGACGCCATCGCCGATTGCTCGCAGGTGTTCGCCTCGACCGTCCGCAAGCGCGACATCGTGACACCGGTGGTCGGCCCCGAAGAGATGGCTGAGGCCATCCACGGCCAGCCCGGCCGCTCCGCCATCCTGTTCGGGCCCGAACGGTCGGGGCTGGCGACCGAGGACGTGGTTCTCGCCAGCCATATCGTCACCGTGCCGATCAATCCCGAGTTCGGCAGCCTCAACCTTGCGCAGGCGGTGATCCTGCTCGCCTACGAATGGTCGCGGCAGGCGGCGCTGGTTCAGCCGACGCGTTTCGAGATCGAGCCCCGCGCTCCGCAGGCAGAGCTCGACGGACTGATCGAGCATCTCGACGGCTATCTGGCCCAGGTAAACTATTTCAATCCGCCCGAGCGGATGCAGGCGACCCGCAACACCATCCGGACCATCTTTACCAAGCCCGGCTGGTCTAGCCGCGAACTGAAGGCGGTGCGCGGGATCATCCGCGCCATCGCTCAGCCGCGGATCCGATCGAACTCCTCGAATTCGTAAGCGATCGAGGCTTCGATCAATTGTTCGTAGAGGCTGGCGATCAGGCCGCGGTCGAGCCCCGCTTCGTCGGCCGCCGCATCGACATTCGCCAGCACCTGCGCCTTGCGCGCTTCGTCGCGCACCGCCGCCCGGCCCGGCTTGATCCGCGCCGCCGCTTCCATGTAGCCGAAGCGCAGCGCCAGCAGGTCGACGATCGCCCGGTCGACCTCGTCGACGCCGGCGCGGACTTGCGGCATGGTGGTGCAATCTTCGGGATCGAGGGGTTCGCTCATGCTCCGGCCATGGCCTCCCGGCTTGACCTTCGCAACCCCTTCGCCTAGGGGCGCGCCTTCGCAATTGGCTCCGCACTCCGGTGAAGCGGTGGCCCTGCCCTGACCCGTCAGATCAGCAGCGCGGCTCCGGAACCTGTAACGACACGCAATTGAAGGAAGTATCATGTCGAAGCGCACCAGCGCCAAGTACAAGCTCGACCGCCGCATGGGCGAGAACGTCTTCGGTCGCCCGAAGAGCCCGGTCAACAAGCGCGAATACGGCCCCGGCCAGCACGGCCAGCGCCGCAAGGGCAAGATGTCGGACTTCGGCATCCAGCTGCGCGCCAAGCAGAAGCTGAAGGGCTATTACGGCGACGTCACCGAGAAGCAGTTCAAGCGCACCTTCTTTGAAGCCAGCAAGATGAAGGGCGACGCGTCGCAGAACCTCATCGGCCTGCTCGAGCGCCGTCTCGACATGATCGTCTATCGCGCCAAGTTCGCGCCGACGATCTGGGCTGCCCGTCAGCTCGTCAGCCACGGCCACATCCGCGTCAACGGCGTGAAGTGCAACATCGCCAGCCGCCGCGTGAACGTCGGCGACGTGATCGAACTCGGCCCCAAGGCGCAGGAAATGGCGCTGGTCATGGAAGCGCAAAGCCTGGCCGAGCGCGACATCCCCGAATATGTCACCCCGGACGGCAACACCAAGGTGACCTACACCCGCGTGCCGACCCTCGACGAGGTGCCTTATCCGGTCCGCATGGAACCGAACCTCGTGATCGAATTCTATTCGCGCTAAGTCTCCAACAGACGTTCGCGACACGGAAGGGCGGTCCTGTGGGGCCGCCCTTTTGCGTTTTCCCCCTCTTTGCTAGGCGCCTGCCCCATGTCCGCTTCCCTCCTCCCGCCGCCCGAATGGGCCCCGCACGCCGCCATGTGGATCGGTTTTCCGAGCGATCCCGAGCTGTGGGTCGAGGACCTGGCTCCAGCGCAGGAAGAGGTCGCGGCGCTCGCCCGCGCGCTCCATGCCGACGGCAAAGGCGAAGAGATCATCCTCGTCGCCGCCGATGCCACGGCCATCGCGGAAGCCCGCCGCCTCGCGCCGTTTGCCACCGTGATCGAGCAGGCATTCGGCGACATCTGGCTGCGTGACACCGGGCCGATCGTGCTCGGCTCGGGCGGCGAGCGGCGGGCGCAGGGCTTCGGCTTCAACGGCTGGGGCGGGAAATACCATCTCCAGGGCGACGACAGCATCGGCGAGCGGCTCGCCGCTGCGGCCCGCCTTCTCTACGCCAAGGCCGACTGGATCCTCGAAGGCGGCGCGGTCGACGGCGACGGCTCGGGGCTGTTCGTGACCACCGAGCAATGCCTGCTCAACCCCAACCGCAATCCTGGCCTCACCCGCGAAGAGGTCGAGCAGCGCCTCGCCCGCGACCTCGGCGCCAGCCGCGTCGTGTGGCTCGGCGACGGCCTCGCGAACGATCATACCGACGGCCACGTCGACAACCTCGCCCGCTTCGTCGGCTCGAACCGCGTCGCGCTGCCCGAGCCGGCGGCGGACGATCCCAACGCCGCGATCTATGCCGATGCCGCCGCGCGGATCGAGGCCGCGGGGCTCGACCTTGTGCGCCTGCCCTCCCCCGGGCGGATCGAGGCCGACGGCGAGATCGTCCCGGCCTCCTACATGAACTTCCTGATCGGCAACGCCGCCGTCGTGGTGCCGCTCTACGGTAGTCCCAACGACGAGGCAGCCGTGGCCGCGGTGCAGGCGCTGTTCCCGGGACGCCTTGCAGTGGGCCTGCGCGCCGACCACATCCTGACCGGCGGTGGCAGCTTCCACTGCATTTCCCAGCAGATCCCGGCCTGAGGCATTTCCATGACCAAGATCACCGTCGCCGCGCTCCAGCTCGAGCTTGGAGGCGATACCGAGACCAATATCGCCGCGGTGACCGAGCTGGTGCGCGAAGCCGCCGGTAAGGGCGCCCAGGTCGTACTTCCGCCCGAGCTGTTCGAAGGCCCTTATTTCTGCCGGACCGAGGACGAGGGCCTGTTCGCGACCGCCCTTCCAACCGAAAAGCATCCGAGCGTGCTGGCGATGCAGAAGCTGGCGCAAGAACTCGGCATCTGGATCCCGACCAGCTTCTTCGAGCGCGATGGGCCGCATCATTACAACAGCCTGGCGATGGTGAATCCCGACGGCGCGGTCGCCGGGCTTTATCGCAAGAGCCACATTCCCGACGGGCCGGGGTATGAGGAGAAGTTCTATTTTCGGCCCGGCAACACCGGGTTCAAGGTGTGGGACGGGCCTGACGCCGAGAAGCTTGGCGTCGGGATCTGCTGGGACCAATGGTATCCCGAGACCGCCCGTGCGATGATGCTGATGGGCGCCGAAATCCTGTTCTACCCGACCGCAATCGGGACCGAGCCGCACGATCCCGACCTCGACACCTCGCGCTTGTGGCGGCGGGCGATGATCGGGCATGCGGTGAGCAACGTCGTGCCGGTGGTCGCCGCCAATCGGATCGGCACCGAAGGCGGCCAGCGCTTCTACGGGCACAGCTTCATCTGCGACGAGCGCGGTGATCTGCTCGCCGAGTTCGGCGCCACCGAAACGGGCGTGCTGGTGGCCGAGCTCGACCTCGCCGCCGCCCGCCGCCACCGCGCCGCCTTCGGCTTCTTCCGCGACCGCCGTCCGGAGCTTTACGGGCGGCTGGTGCAGGACATCTGACGCGCCCGCGGGTAGGGAAACCCTAGTCGACGAGTTCCTCGACCGTCTCTTCGCGGTAGAGGGCCCAGCCGGCGAGGAACAGGCCCGCGACGACCGGCCCAATCACCACGCCGCTGAGTCCAAAGGCAGCGATACCGCCGAGCGTGGTGACCAGCACCAGCCAGTCGGGAATGCCGGTTTCGCGACCGACCAGCAGCGGGCGTAGCAGATTGTCGGCCGAGCCGATCACCAGCGCGCCCGAGACGATCACCACGATCCCCTGCCAGATGCTTCCGGTCAGCAGCAGATAACCCGCGATCGGCACCCAGACGAGCGCTGGGCCAACGGCCGGGAGCAGCGACACGATTGCCATCAACACCCCAAGCAGCACTGCTGACGGAAAGCCAACGATCCAGAAGGTGATGGTGCCGAGCAGGCCCTGGACCAAGCCGACCACCACCGATCCCTTGATCGTGGCGCGGATGGTGGAAACGAAATTGTTGGCAAGATGATCGGCCGATCGGCGGTCCAGCGGAAGCGCGTCCTTGACCGAGGCACCGATCCGGTCGCCGTCGCGGAGCAGGAAATAAGTCACGTACAGCCCGACTGCGAACACCAGCAGCGAGGTAAAGGCGTTGCCACCGATCTTGAGGGCCTGGCTGGCGATGATGGTGAGGCTGTCACGCAGGACCGCGGTGACTTTCTGCTGGATCACCGCAAAATCGCCATAACCCGACCTGTCGAGGATCTGGTTCAATCGCGTCGGCAGCCTGCCTTGCAACCGTTCGAACGTGCCTGCCGCATCGAACTGCCCGGCCTTGACCACTTCGTAGATCTGCAGCGCCTGCTTGATGATGATGTCGCCGATCGCGATCGCCGGCACGATCACCGCGACGAAGATGACGAGAAGCGTCGCTATCGCCGCCAGGTTGCGGCCGCCGTTGGTGCGGACCAGCATCCAGCGATAAAGGGGCTGGAACATGATGGCCGCGACCACTGCCCACAGCAACGCCGAGGCGAAGGGCCAGGCGATATAGCCGAGGGCCAAGGTAACAAGCACGAGAAACAGGAGAAAGCCCCTTCCCCTTTGCTGCTTTGGCGGACCGGCTTCCTGCATCAACAACTCCAGCGGTAATTGCTGGCTTCATAGAGCAACGACCCGCGAACGGAAGGCGCGGCAGACAGTTGCGGGTGCTAGAGGTCGCGGCGCCAGTAGATGCTGTCGAACCATTGCCCGCCGATCAACCACGTCCTGGCGGCGCGTCCGGTTTCCCGGAAGCCGTGGCGCTGGAGCAAGCGGATGCTAGCGGCATTGCGCGGATCGGTGTCGGCGGTGAGGAAGTAGCTTCCGGCGCGGCGGCGATGGGCGAGGAAAGCTGCGAGCGCTTCGCCGGCGTAGCCCCGCCCCCAATGGGAGGGGTCGAGCAGATAGCCGAAATCGGGAAGCTGCCACGCGCCCATCTTGCCGATCGCCGCGCCGTTCAGCGTGACGATAAAATCGTCGTTGCCGGCCGGTGGGTCGAGCATGCTTCGGACCCAATCGGCGGTGGTCTCGAGGCTTTCGTGCGGCAGGGTCGACCAGTAACGCATGGCGACCGGATCGCTCATGATGCGGTGCATCGGCTCGACATCCTCGATCCGGGCGCGGCGCAGGACCAAGCGCTCGGTGGCGATCGCTTCAACCATCCCGAAGCGCGACCGCACGCTCGAACACCGCTTCGAACATCGGCGGGGTGAGACGGCGGGTGTTCTGATTGTAGCGGCTCGAATGATAGGTGCCGAGAAGGATGCGGCCGTCGGGGGCGACGATCTCGCTGCCGTGGCCGAACTTGGCCTGGCTCGGCTTCAGCCCCAGCGCGCGCGCCGCGGCGGCATGGGCGATGGCACCGAGTGCGACAAGCACCCGGACCTTGGGCAAGCTTGCTAAAGCGGCTTCGAAATAGGGCCGGCAGGTAGCGATCTCGATCGGCTCGGGCTTGTTCTGCGGCGGCAGGCATTTCACCGCATTCAGGATCAGCGCGCCGCGAAGTTGCAGATCGTCGGACGGGTCGGCGCGATAGGTCCCGGTGGCGAAGCCGAATTTCAGCAAGGTCGCGTAGGTGAGGTCGCCCGCGAAATCGCCGGTGAAAGGCCGGCCGGTGCGGTTGGCGCCATGCTTGCCCGGCGCCATGCCGACCACCGCCAGCCACGCCTCTGGGTCGCCCCACGCCGGGACCGGCGCATTCCACCAGTCGGGATGCTCGGCCCGGCAGTCTTCGCGCAGCGCGACGAGGCGCGGACAAAGCGGGCAGTCGCGGGGGGCTTCCGCCTGAGGCACGGGTGAAACGACGGGGGCGACGAGCGGAAGAAGCATCGCGCTTCCATATCGTCGGTGCCGAGCGAAGTCGAAGCACCTCTTGCCAGCGCGCTTGGACTTCGCTCAGGGCAATCGGGTGCCGCAACAAACGCACCTTTACGCCGTCGCCGTCGGCTCCAACCGCCCGCACGGCCGCCACGGCCGCCCTCCGCACGTGGTTCAGGCCGCGATTGCCGAGCTAGACCGCCAATTCTCGCTGTTCGACGCTTCTCCCCTGTTGCTCAATCCGGCGAGTGGCGGCGCGGGCCGCGATTTCGCCAATGCGGTGGCCATCGTCGAAAGCGGATTGGAGCCGCCCGCAATGCTTGATGCGCTCAAGGAAATCGAACGGGCCTTCGGGCGACGACCGGGCAAGCGCTGGGGCGCACGGGTGCTCGATCTCGATCTGTTGGCGTGGGACGGCGGGCGATGGTCGAACCGGCGCCTGACCATTCCTCACCCGGCGCTCGAACAACGCGCCTTCATGCTGCTTCCGCTCGCCGCCATCGCGCCGCACTGGCCGCTTCGGGGAAGCCTGACCGTCAAACATCTCGCTGCCCGACTTGGCAAGCGCCGCGCGACCCACTAGGTGCGCCTTCGCGTGGGCCGTTAGCTCAGTCGGTAGAGCAGCTGACTTTTAATCAGCGGGTCGCTGGTTCGAGCCCAGCACGGCTCACGCGTTTCCCCATCCAAATTGGCTGCGTTGCTTGGCGCCAGCGGAATGCAGCGGCTGGTGGGTCAAGCCACAGGCTCCTCACCGCCTTTGCAGGGGTTCTCGCACATCGGCCGAAGCATAGCGGCTGGGTCGTCCGGCCGGCGCAGGCATGACGAAGCGGAGTTTTCTCGCGCGCATGTCGATGGTCAGGCTGTCAAACGCATGCAGCGCGTTCATGCCGAGCAACAAGGCGGGGCGATCGTCGATGCCAAGGGCGCGAAAGGTGTGAACGTCGGCAAAGGCGATCCCCAATTCGAGCAATGTCACGCCGCCGATATCGAGCTTGCGGCTTTTCATGACGCTGGCGGGAAGCATCGCGCCGGTGACCGAGCCAAGCATGGCCAGCGTTTCGACGCCGAGTTGCCCGCGGCGGTGAAGCGCGCGGCGCAGCGCCGCATTTCCGACCGACATTTCGCTTCCGGTGTCGAGCACGACGGTCAGTTTTTGTCCGTCGAGCTCGGCCTCGGTGACGATCAGCCGGCCCGCACGGCGGCGGGCTTCGACCACGATCGCATCGGGGTCGTCCGCCTTCCGTTGCGCCTTGGTCGAAGGCAGGATCGAGAGCTGCCGCTGGCGGAAATCGAAGCGCACCATGGCCGAACGCAGGACGTCAGTACCGAGGATGCCGTCGGCGCCGACATGACTTTCGTCGAGCAACGGCGCGTTGACGTCGGGCAAGCTGCGGGTCGCGACCTGCATGCCGCGCACCGACGCGGTGCTGACCCGGCTGACCCCGCTGACGCTGTGCAGCACGGCTTCGCGGCCGGGCGCGAGCTTGAGTTTGGCGGCCATCTGGTGCGACACCGCGCTGCGATCGGCGGCGGTGTCGACCAGAAAGCGAAACGGTCCTTCGCCGCCCACCGCGACGCTCACCGTCAGTCGGAGGTCGGGCAAACGTTCGAGCGCCAATTTCTCGCTCTCGTCCGCACCGTCGTCGGCGGGCGCGTTGGTCGCCTCGAGCCTGGTGAGCGGCGTGCTTGCCGTTTGCGGAACAACGGGGGTCGCGGCGAGCGCGGCGGCGGCGGTCAGGGCCAACATCATGAGCCATTCTCCCGGAAGGCTGATGATCGACGATAACCCTCTCGACCGAAACGGGAAAGACCGGCCGGAAACATATTCCCGAAATGGATCAATGGTCTAACCAGATGGTAATCACCCGTTCCTAGGAATCGACGGAGGGAATTCGCGGCCAAACTGACGGCCGGTGGCGTCCGGGAGCTATAAAGTGGAAGAGATGCCCGTCGAGACGACCCTTTACTCCTTGAGCGATCGCGCCCCGGCGCCCGACGATCGCCGCGAGGGCGAGCGCCACCTGACGTTGTTCCGGGTCGGCACCATGGTCGTCGACGGACGGCGCGAATTGTGCCTCATCAAGAACATCTCGGCCGGCGGGGCGATGCTTCGGCTGTACAGCGAAAGCATCAGGCTCGGGCAGCAGCTGACTGTGGAACTGAAGTGCGGGCAGCCGCTGAGCGGCAAAGTCGCCTGGGTTCAAAGCCCCAATGTCGGCCTGGTTTTCGACACGCCGATCGACGTGGTCGCCATGCTCAGTCAGAGCGAGGACGGCCCCCGTCCACGCATGCCGCGGATCGAGACCTCGTCCTTTTGCACCCTGCGCGAGGGAGCGACCATCGTTCGGGCGCGGGCTTGCGATATCAGCCAGGGCGGGATCAAGGTCGAGACCGATGCCAGCTTCGCCCGCAACTCCGAGGTGGTGGTGAGCTTGCCGGGGCTTCCGCCACAGCCGGGCGTGGTGCGCTGGACCTCGGACGGCTGTGCGGGGATCACCTTCAACCGGCTGCTTCCGCTGCCCGTGCTGATCGATTGGCTGAAAGCGCGCAGCGGTTCGCGCCACGCGGCCTGAGCGCTTCATCAATCCATTAGAGCGGGGGTCGCAGGAACCGCCCTATTTCCTATCTAACCGAAAGGATCGGGCGCCTTGGCGATGCCCCACACCTGCTCGAGGCTTCGCTCGCTGCTGGTCATCGGCTGAGCGGCGAGGCCGGGACGGCGGAAGGACGGGAGGATGCGAGGCTTGGGGGTCGGCACGTGGCGCAGCAGCGCTTCGGGCGACAATCTCTGGTCAAATTGAATGCCGGCGCGCTTGCCGCTGACCCAGACGATTTTGCCCGCCACACTAAGATCGCTCTTGCGGAAGCGGATCTTGGTGCCTTCGTGCGGCAGCCCCTCGGCCTCGATCAGAGCGCCTTCGGCCGACAGATTACGCAGCTTGACGTCGAGCGACTGTCCGGCCGCCATCTCGATTATGGCCGTCAGGAGAACGTTGGAACGGCGCTGACGCCGATTCTGTACCTGGCTACTTTCGTCCATGCTGCCGGAACTAAAGTTCGGGAGTAAAAATTTGATTGAGCGTGACCACCCGCCTCCGCTTTTTGCCGCTCGTCCTGCTTGCACTGGCGGCGGCAACATTCCTGTTTCTCGAATGGATCGGGGGATCGACCTATCCCCTTGATGTGGCGGCGATCCGCGACGGGGCGCTGTGGCGGGCGACCCATCCGCAGGCCGAAGGCTGGATCATCCTCTACACCCACCTCGGGAGCGCCTGGGCGCTCCTTACGATGACGGCGCTTGGCGCCGGGTGGCTGTGGTGGCGGCGGCAGCGCGATCGATTTGCAGCGCTGGTCGCAGCGGTGCTGGTGACCCGGGTCGGGGTGGAGATCATCAAGGCGCTGGTCGACCGCGCCCGGCCGAGCCTCGATCCGCATCCGGTGGTGGTCCATTCGCAAAGCTTTCCGAGCGGCCATGCCAGCAACAGCATGGCGACCTTTCTCGCGCTGGCATTGTTCGTCGCCCCGGAGCACTGGCGGCGTCCGGCGGTGGCGGCGGCGGTGACGGCCTCGCTGGCCATGGGCGCGACCCGCCCCGTGCTGGGCGTCCATTGGCCGAGCGACGTGCTGGCCGGATGGATTTTCGGGTCGACCGTGACCCTGCTGATCTGGTGGTGGCTCAATCGCCGCGACGAATAAAGCGAAGCATGAGGTTGTTGGCGGGCATGTAGCGGCGTTCGGCAAGGTCGAAACCCCAGTCGTGGGCTTCGGCGGCGAAGGCATTAAGTTCGCGCAGGCCAAAGCGAGGATCGCGTTCCTTCAGCTTCAGGTCGAAGGCGTGGTTGGAATAGACCAGCAGCTCGCCTTCGACGCGCCACGGCCCGTAGAGGATCAGTGATGCACCGGGCGCCAGCAGCCGCGCCGCACCGGCAAGCAGGCCCGTATTGGCTTCCGGCGGCGAGATGTGGACGAGATTGACCGCGAGGACGGCGTCGGTGCGGGTCACCGGCCAGTTGGCAGCGGTAACGTCGAGGTGCAGCGCGGGCTTGAGGTTGGGCGTGCCTTCTTCTTCGCGATAAGCGTCGATCGAAGCGCGAGCTTCGGGGTCGGGGTCGGTCGGCTGCCAGGCGAGGTCCGGAAAAGCGGCGGCGAGATGGAGGGCGTGCTCACCTGTCCCGGCGGCGACCTCCAGCACGTCGCCGCTTGGCGGCAGCCACTCACGCAGGACGGCGAGGATCGGATCGCGATTGCGCAGCGCGGCGGGGCTGGTGCGCTTCACGAGCGGGCTGCGGCGCGGGCGCGGCGTTCGCGGATGGCGAGCCAGAGGAACAGGCCGAGCGGCCCGGCGAAATAGGTCAGCAGCAGGATCGGCGCCTGCGCGAGGCGGGAGAAGCCCTTGTTGTCGGCGTCGCGGCTGATCCACAGGCCGACGAACAGGTCGAAGGCGAGATAGTGGGTCCAGCCGACCACAATCCCGGCATCGGTCAGGAACAGCTTGCGCAGGCCGCCGATGCTGTAGTCCGCGATGTCGAACGGTGCAGCACCGGGGAGCGCCACCGGGTCGACCACCTTGCCGATCAGCAGGACCAGAAGCACGGCATAGGAAAGGCAGAGGAAGCCGACGCCAGCGTAGAGGATCGCCGAAGTGGTCAGCGGCCGGCGCGGAGCGAACAGCAGCAGCGCCCAGGCGATCAGGGCGACGAGGTTGGTGAGGCTGAAGAGGGTTTGCCAGAGCATGGGGCGGTCCTAGCGCCGGCCGGCCGCCGCCAGCAAGGCGCGGACGCGCAGCGCGATCTCGAGCCGGGTGACGGCGATAAGCCCGAACACGGCGCCGAGCGCGAAGTCGGTGATGAACAGGCCGCCGTGATTGGCGGCGTCTGGACCGATCCACAAATTGGCGAGAAAGCGCAGGGCGACCAGGCTGACCAGCATGGTCACCGCCCAGCGCGAACGGCGCAGGAGGACTTCGCCGCTGGCCTCGTCTAAGCGGAGAATGAACAGGCGCCCGCGCCACCATCCGGCGGCGGCGCCGATCAGAAGTCCGGTGCCGAGCAGCAGCCAGCCTTTTTCGCCAGGCGGATGGCGCGACAGGGCGAAGGCGATCACCGCGAGATAGAGCAACGGCGCGAGCCACAGGAAGCGACGACGCAGCGGGCGTTCCGGGTGCTGCCGCCGCAAGCGCCAGCCGAGCACCAGCGCCAGGGTGAGAAGCGGCCCGGCGACATTGGTCACCAGGCCGTTCGGGTCCCAGGCGGGGCTCAGCGGTCGCCGATCTCGCTTGGGGTCGGGGCTTCGGCCGCGGCCGGCACCGGCTCCTTCCACGCGACCACGGGCTTGCGCGCGGCGAGCGTCTCGTCGAGGCGGCGGCGCGGCGCATAGTGCGGGGCGCTCTTGAGGCTCTCGTCCCCTGCCCTCGCCCGCTCCGCGACCGAGCGCAGCGCGGCGATGAACTGGTCGAGCGCTGCCTTGCTTTCGGTTTCGGTGGGTTCGACGAGCATGGCCCCGTGGACGACCAGCGGGAAATACATGGTCATCGGATGGAAGCCTTCGTCGATCAGCGCCTTGGCGAGATCGAGGGTCGAGACGCCGTCGGCAAAGCCCTTATCGCTGAACAGAGCTTCGTGCATGCACGGCCCTGAATGCGCGAACGGCGCGTCGAGCACGTCCTCGAGGCTGCGCAGGATGTAATTGGCGTTGAGCACCGCGTCTTCCGACACCTGCTTCAGGCCGTCGGCGCCGTGGCTGAGGATGTAGCTCAAGGCCCGCGTGAACATGCCCATCTGGCCATGGAAGGCGGTCATCCGGCCGAAGCTCTGCATCTTGCCGCCGAAATGCTCTTCGGCGAAGGCGTCGGCCTGTTCTTCCTCGATCAGGTGGACGACCCCGTCGGCCGTCTTGGCGGTGTAAGGCAGCGGCCCGAACGGCGACAAGGCTTCCGACAGGACCACCGGGCCGGAGCCCGGCCCGCCGCCGCCGTGGGGCGTCGAAAAGGTCTTGTGGAGGTTGATGTGCATCGCGTCGACGCCGAGGTCGCCCGGGCGGACCTTGCCGACGATGGCGTTGAAGTTCGCCCCGTCGCAATAAACGAAGGCGCCGGCAGCGTGGACCGCGTCGCTGATCGCCTTCATGTCGGGCTCGAACAGGCCGCAAGTGTTGGGGTTGGTGATCATCACTGCCGCGACGTCCGGCCCGAGGCGGGCTTTCAGCGCGTCCAGATCGACGCGGCCGGCGGCGGTGGCGGGGATATTTTCTACCCGGTAGCCGCAGAAGGCGGCGGTGGCGGGGTTGGTGCCGTGAGCGCTTTCAGGAACCAGCACGACTTGCCGCGCATCGCCGCGGGCTTCCAGCGCGGCGCGGATGCAGAGCAGACCACAGAGTTCGCCGTGGGCACCGGCCTTGGGGCTCATCGCGACGCCGTGCATGCCGGTGAGGTCGATCAGCCAGAAAGCGAGCGTGTTGATGAGCTCGAGCGCCCCCGCCACCGTTTCGCGGGGCGCGAGCGGATGGATGTCGGCGAAGCCGGGCAGCCGGGCGATCTTTTCGTTCAGCCGCGGATTGTGTTTCATGGTGCACGAGCCGAGCGGGAACAGGCCGAGGTCGATGGCATAGTTCTGGCGGCTGAGGCGGGTGTAGTGGCGCACCGTCTCGGGCTCGGTCAGGCCGGGCAATCCGATCGGGGCGGAACGCAGCAGATTGCCGAGACCGCTGTCGCGCTGTTCGACCATCTCGATGTCGACGCCGGTGGTGTCGGTGTCGCCGATCTCGAAGATCAGCGCTTCTTCCAGCATCAGCGCGCGATTGCCGGTCACGGTCCCGGTGTCGGTGGCGCCCTGAACCGGGCTCGATGGCTTCCAGCCGCTCTGGTTGATAGTCACTTGACTGCCTCCGTCAGCGCCTTGGCCAGCGCATCGATATCCTCGTCCGTCGCGGTTTCGGTGACCGCCACCACCAGCCCGCGGCCGAGCTGTTCCTCGCCCGGATAAAGCCGGCCGAGCGACACCCCGCCGAGCACCCCCGCCTCGACCATGCGGTGAACAGCCGGGCGGGCTTCGACCGGCAGTTCGAGGGTGAATTCGTTGAAGAAGAGGTCGTTCACCAGCCGCACGCCGGGAATGGCGGCGAGCTTGTCGGCGACGGCGCGGGCGCGGGCGTGGTTGAGTTCGGCCAGCTGCCGCAGCCCCTTCTCGCCGAGCAGGGTCATGTGGATCGAAAAGGCCAGCGCGCACAGGCCTGAATTGGTGCAGATGTTGCTGGTCGCCTTTTCGCGGCGGATATGCTGTTCGCGGGTGGAGAGCGTCAGCACGAAGCCGCGCTTGCCGTCGGCATCGATCGTCTCGCCCGCGATCCGGCCCGGCATCTGGCGGATATGCTTTTCGCGGCAGGCGAACAGGCCGACGTAGGGGCCGCCGAAGTTGAGGCCGACGCCGATCGACTGGCCTTCGCCGACCACGATGTCGGCGCCCATTTCGCCGGGCGACTTGAGCAGGCCGAGGGCGACCGGCTCGGTCACCACCACGATCAGCAGGGCGCCCTTGGCATGGGCAGCGTCGGCGAGCGGCTGAAGGTCGGCGACGCGGCCGAGGATATCGGGATATTGCACCACCACCGCGCCCGTTTCGCCGTCGATGCGGTCGGCAAGGCCGGCGACGTCGGTCTCGGCGGTGAGCGTCGGCGCGGCGGTTTCCAGCGTGTCGCCGGTGAACTTGGCCATGGTCTTGCAGACGCCGACATAATGCGGGTGCAGGCCCGAGGAGATCAGGGTCTTGGCCCGCCGCGTGATCCGGCGGGCCATGCCGATCGCTTCCCAGCAGGCGGTCGAGCCGTCGTACATCGAGGCGTTGGCGACCTCGCAGCCGTAGAGGCGCGCGACCTGGCTCTGGAATTCGAACAGCACCTGCAGCGTGCCCTGCGCGATCTCGGGCTGGTAGGGCGTGTAGGCGGTGAGAAACTCGCCGCGCTGGATCAGGTGATCGACGCTGGCGGGAATGTGGTGCTTGTAGGCGCCGCATCCAAGGAAGAAGGGCGCATCCGAGGCGGGCAAATTCTTGCGAGCAAGCGCGGTCAGCTGCCGCTCCACCGACAATTCGGAGGCGTGCAGCGGCAGGCCGTGGATCGGGCCGTCGAGCCTCGCTTCCTCGGGCACGTCGCGGAACAGTTCGTCGACGTTTGCCGCGCCGATGGTGGCCAGCATTTCGCTGCGGTCGGTGTCGGAAAGGGGAAGATAGCGCATCAGGGCTTGTCCATGGTGAAGCGGAGGCGGATGTAGTCGGCGGTGGAGCTGCCGTGACGACGGGCGACGGCGGAGGCGATGGCGGGGCGGTCGGCGTCGGGGACGCCCGCGCGATCGAGCCAGCCCTTGCGGAAGGTCAGTACCCAGCCTTCGACGCCATGCTCGAGCAGGGTCGGACGCTCGATCAATTCGGCATCGACGTTGCGGAAGCCGACGCTCCCATAAAGCGCAGCGAATTCTTCCGGCGTCGGATACCAGTTGGCGGCATAGGTCGGCGGGCCGAATCCGCGTTCGACCAGTTCGTCGTCGAGATGGCGGCGGAGCGCGGCGAGATTGCCCGCCCCACCCATTTCGCCGACGAAGCGGCCGCCCGCCTTCAGCGCGAACCAGATGGCGCGGGCGGCGCGTTCCTTGGCCAGCACCCAGTGCAGGGTGGCGTTGGAGAAGGCGGCGTCGAAGGCTTCGACGAATTTGAGGTCTGCGGCGTCCATCAGCCGGGCATCGAGTCCCTTGGCCCGGGCGGCGCCGATCATCGACAGGCTGTTGTCAATGCCGACCACCTCGGCCCCCGCTTCCTTGATCCGCAGCGTCAGCGTGCCGTCGCCGCAGCCGACGTCGAGGATCGTCTCGCCGGGCTGCGGCGACAGGAGGTCGAGCGCGGCCGCCCCCAGCGCGGGGACGAAGCCCCCGACCCGGGCATAGTCGCCGGCATCCCAACTGGACGTCGAGGCGGGCGCGTCGATCAGAGGGTTTCAACCCAGGCGCGGTAGGCGGCTTCGTCCATCAGGCCGTCCAGCTCCGACGGATCGGCGAGGCGGAGCTTGAAGAACCAGCCGTCGCCTTCGGGATCGCTGTTGATGATCGAAGGATCGTCGGCGATCGCCGGATTGGCTTCGATCACTTCGCCCGAGACGGGGGCATAGACGTCGCTGGCCGCCTTGACCGATTCGACCACCGCCGCTTCGCCGCCCTTGTCGAGCGTCTTGCCGGCTTCGGGCGCTTCGGCGAACACGATGTCGCCGAGCTGGTGCTGCGCGTGATCGGTGATCCCGACGGTGGCGGTGTCGCCCTCGACGCGGATCCATTCATGTTCCTTGGTGAAATGGATGCTCACTTGCTGGTCCCCTTGCGATGATAACGGTGCGGCACGAGCGGCATGGCGGCGACGGTCGCCTTGAACAGCTTGCCGCGTTGTTCGAGAGTCAGGGCGGTGCCGACCTCGGCCAGCGCGGTTGCGACATAGCCCATGCCGATCGGTGCTTCGAGGCTGGGCGAGAAGCCGCCGCTGGTGACCCGGCCGACTTCACTGCCCTCGTCGTCGAGGATCCGGCCGCCTTCGCGGACCGGCTGGCGGCCTTCGACCGTGAAGGCGATGCGCTTCTGGATCGCGCCCTGTTCTACCTCGGCGAGAATACGGTCTGAACCGGCGAAGCCGCCGTCGGAGCGGCGGCGCTTGTTCACCGCGAACAGAAGGTCGGCCATGATCGGCGTCGTCTGCTCGTCGAGATCGTGACCGTAGAGCGGTAGCCCGGCTTCGAGCCGCAGCGAATCGCGGGCGCCGAGTCCGATAGGACGAACCCGTTCGTCGGATAGCAGCAGGTCGGCGACGCGGTCGGCATCGGCCGCGGGAAGCGAAATCTCGACCCCGTCCTCGCCGGTATAGCCCGAGCGACTGATCCACGCCTGCGTGCCCGCGAGGTCGAACGCGCCGGCCTGCATGAACGACAAGTCGGCAACGCCCGGCGCGTGGGCGGCGATGACGTCGACCGCTTCCGGCCCTTGCAGCGCGAGCAGGGCCTGGTCCTCGAGATAGGTGAAGGAAATGCCGGCGGCGTCCAGCACCGCCATGTCACCGGCCTTGGTCGCGCCGTTGACGACGAGATACCAGCCGTCGGCGCGGCGGGTGATCATCAGGTCATCGAGGATCCCGCCGCTTTCGTTCAGCAGCAGGCTGTATTTGGGCCGGTCGTCCTTCATCGCGAGGAGATCGGCGGGAAGCAGGCGTTCCAGCGCATCCGCCTGGTTGAGCGGAACCAGCAGCTGGCCCATGTGGCTGACGTCGAACAGACCGGCATGGGTGCGGGTCCAGCGATGTTCGGCGATGATGCCTTCGTACTGGACCGGCATGTGATAGCCGGCGAACGGCACCATCCGGCCGCCGCGGGCGCGGTGCCAGTTATCGAGCGGCAAAGTGCTGAGGTTGGTGTCGAGGACGTCGGCCACGGAAAACAACTCCTGAAGGTTCGCGCCTCCTGCCCACCGTACCCGGCGGCCACGAAGCCTCAAGCGAACCCCCGTCTGTCCCTTCGTGCCTGAGAGCTTTCCCCCGCGAAACGCGAGGTTACCCCTTCGGCGGCCATGAGCCGGAGCCCGTGGCACTTTCCAGACGACCTTCGACCCCGCGCGGTCCTTTTGCCTGAGAGATTCCGGGGGCGGTTGCTCCTTCGGCGCCCTGGTCGAACCAAGGCCTCTCCCGCGCGAGTCGTTCGGCGTTGCCGCCGGACTGGCTGCCACCGGCTCTAGGGGGAGGAGAAACCCTGTCAACGCGCCTTTGGGCGAGGGTGAAGATTCCACGTGGGGGCGAGCTTGATGCGTGTTAAGCTGCAGTGCGCATCCTCAGGGGGACACGTCGATGCTCAGGAAACATCTTTTGTTTGGCGCCGCCGTCGGGCTTGCCATGACCGGTCCGGCGCGGGCCGATACCGTATGCGAATGGATGGAGTTCGCCCGCAAGGCGCTTCCGCAGAGCCCGGGGCAGGCCGGTTCTCAACTGACGATCGTTCGCGACGGCAAGGGCGATCACAACGAGACCAAGGTCGCCCTCGCGATGTTCGAGGCGCTGAATGCTATCGATCATCGCTATCGCTCCTATGTCGGACTGCCCGTGGGCTCAGGCACGGCGGATCAGCAGGTCGCGGCGATGACCGCAGCGACCGAGGTGCTCCTGGCGCTCGCGCCGGCCAACAAGACGGCGGTGCAGGAAAGCTATGATCTCGCCGTGGCCGGGGTCGCCGACGGCGCGGCCAAAGCCGACGCGATCGCGATCGGAAAAAAGGCGGCGGCCGCGGTGTTGGCCATTCCCGACATCGATCCCAAGGTAAAACAGGTCGGCTACCGCCCCGTCGCCGCGCCCGGCCAATGGGTTCAGACCGCGCTTCCGGTGCTCGGCCCGTACAGTGTTGCCTATCGGCCATGGGTGCTCAATTCGGCCAGCGAAGTGCGCCCGCCCGCGCCTCCTGCCCTCGCCAGCGAACGTTATGCCCGCGACCTCAATGAGGTGAAGCGGATCGGCATGATGTCGAGCAAGCAGCGGTCGGCGACCGAGACGCTGATGGCCCGCTATCGAATCAACAGCGACGAGATGCCCGCGCTGCGCGAGATGTTCGACCAGACCGGACGGCGTTTGGTGGACAATGCCCGGGTCTTCGCGCTGTTTGACATGATCGGAGACGATGCCGGCATGGCAATGGCCGACGGCAAGCTTCATTACAATTTCTGGCGTCCGATCACTGCCATCCGCAACGCCGACAAGGACAATAATCCGGCGACCGAGCCGGATCCCGACTGGCTTCCGCTGATCAATACGCCGGCGCATCCCGAATATCCGTGCGGCCATTGCATCGGGGCGGGCGCGGTCGCCGAACTGATGACGGCGGTCGGGGGCAAGACACCGGCGTGGGGCGTCCGTATCGCCAGCGGATCGCTCGGCACCTCGGCGGTGCAGGTCACGCCCGATTGGGACGAATGGGCTCGGCAGGTCAGCTATTCGCGGACGCTCGGCGGGGTGCATTACCGCTTCAGCAACGAGGCCGGCGACGCGATGGGCCGCAAGGTCGCGCGGCTGGCGCTGGAGCGGGTTCTGCAGCCTCTCCCCGCGGCCGAAGTGAGGCCGGCGTCGTGATGCTGCGGCGGGTCGGCGGCTCGCTCGCCGGCGTCGCGGTCGCGGTGCTGGTGATCATGGGCATCGAGGCGATCGGCCACCGAATGAGCGGCGCGCCGGCCGATCCCGCTCAAGCGACCCCGGCGATGATGGCGTGGGTGCTCGCCGCCTGGACGCTCGGCACCGCGGCTGGCGCATTCGTTGCCGTGAACATCGCTCGCTGGAGCGGCGCGGCCTGGTTTCCGGCGGCACTGACGATCGTCGGGGTGATCATGACCGCGCTCGCCATCCCGTCGCCCTGGTGGCTGACGGTCGGCGGGCTCGTGCTTCCGCTGCTTGCCGCCACGCTGATCGGCCGCCGCGCAGCCGTGCGGGGCTAGCGCGTGGCGTTGTAGCGGAGCTGCTCGGCGGTCAGCTGGAAGCCGACCAGCTGCTCGTACGTGGCGCGGGCCACGGCGGCGCGGACGGTCGGGTCGGACAACGGATCCACGGCGGCGTCGGCATCGCCCGGCTTGCGGACCCGGGTCAGCTCGCGCTGCACCTCGGCCGGCAAGGTCACCGCCGAGCGACTGACGCGCACCGTGGTCTGGCCGTTGGTCTGGGCGCGCAGCGAGCCGGCGGCGAAGTTCAGGGCCACCGCGCCGACCTTCTTGGCGATGACATTGGTGCCGCCCTGCATGGCGACCGTGAAGATCGGCAGGACCACCTGCCGCGCCTGCCCTGCATCGCGGCGGACGGCGACCACGTCATAGGTGGCGGTGCTGACGACATTGGCGGCGTCTTCGGTGCACGTCGCCTTGAGGTTGGTGATGGTGGCGACCACGTCGATCGCCCGAGCGTCGCGGCTGGTCGCCGGATCGAACAGGGTGACGTCGCCGGTCGCGGCCGGAATGGCGACCTGCGGACAGCCCGTGCGGGTGACATAGACGCCGGTATCGGCGAGCTGCCCGTCGCGGGCACAGCCGGCAAGAAGCAGGGCGATGAGGGCGGCAGAGCCGGCACGGCGCGAGATGATCATGGGGCAAGGCTCATAGGAAGCCCCTTCTTTCCAAGCAAGCGATGCCTTACATGGCCGCCATGCATGACATGGGCAGCCCCCTTCACCTGATCATTGCTGCGCCGCGCGGATTTTGCGCCGGCGTGGAGCGCGCCATCCGCATCGTCGAGCTCGCGCTCGAGCGCTACGGCGCACCGGTCTATGTCCGCCACGAGATCGTCCACAACAAATATGTAGTCGACCGGCTGAAGGCGATGGGCGCGGTGTTCGTGAAGGAAGTGAGCGAGGTGCCCGACGGTGTGCCCGTGGTGTTTTCCGCCCACGGCGTTCCCAAGACGGTTCCGGCCGAAGCGCGCGACCGGGGCCTCGATTATCTTGACGCGACCTGCCCGCTGGTCAGCAAGGTCCATCGCCAGGCGCAGCGGCTGATCGAGGCCGGACGCCACATCCTGTTCATCGGTCATGCCGGGCATCCGGAAGTGATCGGCACTTTCGGGCAGGTGCCTGCCGGGTCTTTGACCCTGGTCGAGACCGAAGAGGACGTGCCGCTGATCGAGGTCGCCGATCCCGAGAACCTTGCCTTTTTGACCCAGACCACCCTGTCGGTCGACGATACGGCGGCGATCGTTGCCGCGCTGCACAAACGCTTTCCTGCGATCAAGGCGCCGCGGGGTGAGGACATCTGTTACGCGACCTCGAACCGCCAGGCCGCGGTCAAGGCGATCGTGCCGCGGGTCGAGAAGATGCTGGTGATCGGCGCCCCCAACAGCTCCAACTCGCTGCGTCTCGCCGAAGTCGCCGAGCGCGAAGGCGTGCCGGCCCGACTGATTCAGCGCGCGGTGGAGATCGATTGGGAATGGCTCGGCAGTCCCAAGGCCGTCGGCCTGACCGCCGGAGCCTCGGCCCCCGAAGTACTGGTCGAGGAAGTGATCGAGGCGTTGTCCGAGCGCTTCGTCCTCACCATGGAAGAACAGGATCACGTGCCCGAGGGCCTGACCTTCAAGCTTCCGCGCGAACTGGTCGCTTAGTCTCGTCATTGCGAGCGAAGCGAAGCAATCCATGGATTGCTTCGTCGCTGCGCTCCTCGCAATGACGACCGCATGAGCGAATTACCCCACGTCGAGTTGTTCACTGACGGCGCCTGCAAGGGCAATCCCGGCCCCGGCGGCTGGGGCGCCCTGTTGCGCATGGGGGCGAAGGAAAAAGAGCTGTCGGGGGCCGAAAACCCGACCACCAACAACCGCATGGAGCTGATGGCCGCGATCCGAGGGCTGGAAGCGCTGACCCGACCGTGCCGCGTGACGCTGTCGACCGACAGCATGTATGTGAAAGACGGCATCACCAAGTGGGTCCACAACTGGCGCCGCAACGGCTGGCGCACAGCGGACAAGAAGCCGGTCAAGAATGCCGAGCTGTGGCAGGCGCTGTGCGCAGCGGTCGAGCCGCATCAGATCGAATGGAAATGGGTCAAGGGGCACGCCGGCCATGCCGAGAACGAGCGGGTCGACCAGCTCGCCTGCGCCGCGGCCGAAAGCGCGCGCGGCTAGCCGAAGCGAGCCGGGTCGTAGGCGGCAGGATCGACCCCCGTCGGCATCGCCCCTTCGCCCAACAACAGCGCCGCCCCCAGTTGCGCGGCAGCGGGCGCGGTCTGGATGCCGAAGCCGCCCTGCCCCACGCACCAGAAGAAATCGTCCCGGCCCGCAGCAAAGCCGATCGCCGGCACCCGGTCGGGGGTAAAGGTGCGCAGCCCCGCCCAGCGCCGCTCCACCGCTTCGACGGGCCAGTCGACCACCGATTCGAAGCGGTGGATCGCCAGCGCGACGTCGAACTCTTCGGGCGCTGCGTCGCACGGCTCACAGTCGATCTCGTCATGCGGGCTGAGCCAGATCGAGCGGTCGCTCTCGCCCTTGAAGTAAAAGCTGCCGTCGGCGCCCACTACCAGCGGCAGGTGGCGCAGTCCCCTGCGGCCAAGGCGAAGCTGGACCATCGTGCGGCGCTTGGGCGTGAGGCCGAGGGGGGTAACGCCGCAGCCCCGCGCCACCGCATCGCCCCAGGCGCCTGCGGCATCGACGATGATGTCCGCCTCGATGGTCTCGCCATTTTCCAGCGTCACCGTCCACCCGCTTGACCCGTCGCGGGCCGAAGCAAAGCGGGCGTCGGAGCGAACCTCCGTCCCCGCGCGGCGGGCGACGGCAAGGAAATCGCCGTGAAGCCTTGCGACGTCGATGTCGGCGAGCGACGGCTCAACTGCGCCGTGGGTCCATTCTGGACGGAGGCCGTGCAGCCTTTCCACCAGTTCCCGGCGATCGAGCGGCGAGGCCGTGACGCCATCGACCAGCTCGATCGGCTCGCCGTCGCGCGCGAGATGGATCGCGCCCCGCGGCGACAAGTATCCGCCGGCCTCCAGCAACGGCTGACTGGCCCGGCTCAAGGGCGCGACCAGCGGGCCGCCATAGCCTTCATGCCAGAAGGCGGCGGAGCGGCCGGTGCTATGATAGCCGGGCTGGCTTTCCGCCTCGATCAGCAAGGTCTTGCGTCGCCCGGCGATAGCAGAGGCCAGGCTCGCCCCCGCGATCCCTCCGCCCACGATCATTAGCTCGACCCTGCTCATGTCGCCTGCCGGTTAGGGCCTGATCCCGCCTGCCGTCCAGTGGCGGCGCGACAAAGGTCGGCCGGGCGCGGTTCGCCGAACCATATCTTAACCATTTTGGCCGATTTGTTCCGCATTCAAAGGGTTTCCTGCGAGTTTCGAGGAAGGGGCGGGGTGTCGCCATGGATGTGAAGAAGATTGCACTGCTGGTGGGGGCGTTGCTGGTTGCAGCGATCACCGCCGTGATGGCCAAGAACATGTTCGCGGGCGCTTCGGCTCCGCAGGCAGAAGCGGCCGCCGTGCCGATGGGCCCCAAGATCCTGGTGGCGCGCAAGCCGCTTCCGGTCGGTGCCATGGTCGATGCGGAAAGCTTCGGCTACCAGCCGTGGCCAGCCGAACTGGTCCAGGACGCTTATTATACCGAAGGCGGCCCCGACGCCGACCCGGCCAAGATGATTGGCATGGTGGTGCGCACCGCCATCACCGCCGGCCAGCCCGTGACCCGCGGTCAGCTGGTCGGTCCGCAGGATCGTGGCTTCCTTGCCGCGGCCCTGACGCCGGGCATGCGCGCCGTCACCGTTCCGGTCAGCGACATTGCGGCGGTTGCCGGTTTCGTCTTCCCGGGTGACCGCGTCGATATGGTCCTGACCCAATCGGTCACGGGCGGCGGCGATGGTCCTCCGCTCAAGGTCTCCGAGACGATCATCCGCAATCTGCGCGTGCTGGCCACCGGCCAGGTCACCGATCGCAAGGGCGAGGACGGCAAGCCGACCGTCGCCAGCTTCGGCAACGTCACCTTTGAAGTGACCCCCAAGATCGCTGAAAAGATCGCGGTGGCCCAGAACCTGGGTCAGCTCAGCCTCGCGCTGCGCAGCATCGCCGACAATCAGGCGGAGCTCGAGCGGATGGTTGCTGCCGGCGAGGTCAAGGTGCCCGCTGGCGCCAATCCGGCCGAAGAACGCCGCATCCTGATGGCGATGGCCAGCCAGCCGATCGACAGCACGCCGACCTTCGCCACCGGTGGTGACGTGTCGCGCTTCCAGCGCCGCTCGGTCCCAGCCCGCACTGCCAGCGCTCCGGCGAGCGTCACCGTCTCGGCCGCTCCGGCCGCTCAGGTTCCGGCCCCGATCGCCAGCGCCGCTCCGGCGGGACCGGTCGGACCGACCGTTCGGGTCGCCCGCGGCAACAACGTCAGCTTCGTTCCAGTGGGGGCTCGCTAACAATGAGCAAGGGTAACAAGTCCTTTGGGCGCGTGACTTCGGTCATGGCTGCCCTGGCCCTCGGCGCCTCGGCGCTGAGCCTGGCCGCCGCCCCGGCCGCCGCACAGCCCATGGCCGCGCGTCCGTCGGAAAACCTCAACCTGTCGGTCAACACCGGGACCATGGTTCGCCTGTCGGCCCCGATGAGCGACCTGTTCATCTCCAACGACTCGATCGCCGATGTGCAGGTTCGCTCGCAGAACCAGCTCTACATCTTCGGCAAGTCGAAGGGCGAGACCACCGTCTACGCCACCGACAAGTCGGGCCGGGTGGTCTATGCCGCCAATGTCCGGGTCGGCAACAACATCAGCTCGGTCGACGAGATGCTGCGCGCGGCAATGCCCGAATCGCAGATCCAGGCGACCCCGATGAACAATCTCGTGCTGCTGACCGGAACGGTCGCCAGCCCCGATGACGCTTCCGAAGCGCAGCGCCTTGTCCAGGCTTATATCGGCGAAGGCACGCAGGTGGTCAGCCGCCTGCGCACCGCGGTGCCGCTGCAGGTCAATCTCAAGGTCCGCATCGCCGAAGTGAACCGTTCGGCGCTGAAGCAGATCGGCGTTAACCTCCTGAGCCGCGATTCCACCAGCGGGATCCAGTTCGGCGTCGCCCAGGGCGGCGGCACTGCCGCGGTCCCCGGCGGAACGTTCAGCGTTGCCGGATCGGGTGCGGGCACTACGCTCGGCCTGGCCGGAAAGCTGCTCGGCCTCGATCTCATCGGCACGCTGGATCTCCTCGCGACCGACGGTCTGTCGACCACGCTTGCAGAGCCGAACCTCACTGCCCTGTCGGGCGAAACGGCAAGCTTTCTTGCCGGCGGCGAATTCCCGATCCCGGTCAGCCAGGGTGTCGGCGGCGCGGTGTCGGTCGAATATAAGAGCTACGGCGTCGGCCTCGATTTCAGCCCGGTGGTCCTCGCCGATGGCCGGATCTCGATGCGGGTGAAGCCGGAAGTCAGCGAGATCAGCAACGACACGGGTCTCCGCCTCGGCGGTTACGACGTCCCGGGCCTGCTGACCCGCCGCGCCGAAACCACCGTGGAGCTGGGCTCGGGCCAGAGCTTCATGATCGCCGGCCTGCTGCGTTCCAACGCCTCGAACACGATCAGCAAGGCGCCGTTCCTCGGCGACCTGCCGATCCTCGGCGCATTGTTCCGCTCGACCGGATTCCGCCGCCAGCAGACCGAGCTGGTGATCGTGGTCACGCCGTATCTGGTGCGCCCGGTCAACGGCCGCCTGCCCACCCCGCTCGACGGCCTGCGTGTCCCTCACGACGGCACCGCCATGCTCGAAGGCCAGACCTTCACCGGCGTGTCCGGCCCCCGGCCGAGCGCGGCCGTCCCGGCCCCGGCGCTGTCGGCTGGTGCGGCAGCCACGGCGGCAACGGCCCCGGCGCCCGGCTTCAAGCTGTGAACGGCCCAAGAAACAAGGACGTGAGCATGACCAACAAGCTTTCCCTTCTGCTGCTCGGGTCGATCGCACTGGCCGGCTGCCAGGTGCATCGCGGTGAAGACCGGCCGGCTCGCGGGCTGATCCCCGTCAACGAGCCGGTCGTCACCCGCGCCGACTATGTGTTCGACGCAGCGGCACCCGGCGGCAGCCTCGGCGCGCAGGAATCGGCCCGTCTCGACGGTTGGTTCCGCGGGCTGGAGCTCGGCTACGGCGATGTCGTCAGCGTCGATGGCGTCGATGCGCCAAGCGCCCGGGCCGACGTGGCACGGGTAGCCGCCCGCTACGGCCTGCTGCTCGCCGACGGGAGCCCGGTCACCACCGGCGCCGTCCCGCCCGGAGCGGTGCGCGTGGTGGTCAGCCGGACCCGTGCTTCGGTACCCGGCTGCCCCAACTGGTCGCGTGCAAGCAATCCTGATTTCTCCAACGAGATGATGAGCAACTTCGGCTGCGCCGTCAGCGGCAACCTTGCCGCCATGGTCGCTAATCCGGCCGATCTGGTCAGCGGCCGCGAGCCGTCGGGTCTGTCCGATCCGGTGCTCAGCAACAAGGCGATCCAAAGCTACCGGAACAAGGCGCCGGGCACCAAGGGGGACAAGTAATGAACGCGCCACTTCAACGCGCAGGTTTGCGTGATCCGTTCACCGCTTTCGTCTGCGACGATGCCACCGCCGAAGTGCTTCGCCCGGTCGCGGTGGAGCATGGCTGGAGCCCGGAAAAGGTCAACAAGGGCGGGCTGCGCAATGCGGTTCAGTCGCTGTCGGTCTCGGCCTCTCCGAACATCCTGTTCGTGGACCTGTCGGAATCGGCCGATCCCCTGAACGACATCAACGCACTGGCCGAAGTCTGCGAACCCGGCACGATCGTGATCGCGGCGGGCGGCGTCAACGACGTCCGCCTGTACCGCGACCTCCTCGCCAGCGGGATCCATGATTATCTGCTGAAGCCGTTCAGCGTCGACCAGCTGCGCGACACCTTTGCCAATGCGCAGATGATCCTGTCGGGCCCGCGCGGCGAAGCGCAGACCGACAAGCCGCACATCATGTCGGCGGTCATCGGCGTGCGCGGCGGGGTCGGCGCCTCGACGCTCAGCACCAGCCTCGCCTGGCTGCTGGGTGCCAAGGCGCAGCGCTCCACCGCACTGCTCGACCTCGACATCCACTTCGGCACCGGCGCGCTGGCACTCGACCTCGAGCCCGGCCGCGGCCTGACCGACGCGATCGAGAACCCGAGCCGCATCGACGGCCTGTTCATCGAACGCGCCATGGTTCGCGCCAACGACCGCCTGAGCGTGCTGTCGGCCGAAGCGCCGATCAACCAGCCGCTCCTGACCGACGGCACCGCTTACTTCCAGCTTCAGGAAGAAATGAAGAACGCGTTCGAGGCGACCGTCCTCGACCTGCCGCGCAACATGCTGATCCAGTATCCGCACATGGTCCACGATGCCCATGTCGCGGTGGTGGTCAGCAACCTGACGCTTGCCGCCACCCGTGACACCATTCGTGTGCTCGCCTGGCTCAAGAGCAATGCGCCGCAGACCAAGGTCATCATGGTGGCGAACCAGATGCCCTCGAGCGGCGGTTTGGAAATCTCGCTCAAGGATTTCCAGGATTCGATCGAGCGCAAGGTGGACGTGCAATTCACCTCCGATCCCAAGCTTGCCGCGCAGGCGGCCAAGCTCGGCAAGCCGATGGCGGAAATCGCCAGCGGCAAGGCCGGGGCGCCGTTCAGCCAGCTGTGCAACATGGTGCTGAGCCATGCGACCGAGGAAGGCGCCGGCGATGCCGCCAAGATGGCCGCGGCCGCCCAGTCCAAGTCGCTGATGACCAGCCTCAAGGGCATGCTCGCCAAGCCGACGGCCAAGGCCGCCGCTTGAGCCGCATGAACCGCGGCGCGCGATAAACAGATAAGGATGCCGGCATGTCGCTGACCCTGTTGCTTCTTGGCCTTGGCGTGGTGGGCGTGCTCGGCATGCTCTTCATCGCCCTGTCGGGCCCGAGCTCGAGCAAGGCCGTCAAGCGCCGCCTCGAGGCGGTGCGCGAACGGCATGGCGAGAATGGCTTGCCGGCGGTCGCCAACGCCCAGATCCGCAAGCTGCTGTCGCGGCGGGACTCCAAGGTCGAGAGCGTTCTCTCGAGCCTCGTTCCCAAGCCCGCGGCGATGCAGAAGCGGCTCGAAAAGACCGGGCGCAATATCACGCTTGGCCGTTACGCGATGGTCAATGCCGGCCTGGTGGTGGTGGTCGCGGGCATTATGCTGTCGCGCGGCGCGCCGTTCCTGCTGTCGTTCCTGTTCGCCCTGTTCATCGGGATCGGTCTTCCGCACCTTGTCATCGGCAAGATGATCACGGGGCGGCTCAAAGCCTTCAACGCCAACTTTCCCGACGCCATCGAACTGATGGTACGCGGTCTGCGCTCGGGCCTTCCGATCACCGAAACGCTCGGCATCGTGTCGAGCGAGATCAAGGGACCCGTCGGGATCGAATTCCGGGCGGTCAGCGACAAGATGAAGATCGGTCTCACCATGGAAGCCGCGCTTCAGGAAACCGCCGATCGCCTTGGCACGCCTGAATTCCAGTTCTTCGTGATCACCCTGGCGATCCAGCGCGAAACCGGCGGCAACCTGGCGGAAACGCTGTCCAACCTCGCCGATGTGCTCCGCAAGCGGGCGCAGATGAAGCTCAAGATCAGGGCGATGAGCTCGGAAGCCAAGGCTTCGGCGATGATCGTCGGCGCCCTGCCCTTCATCGTCTTCGTCATGGTCTACATGCTCAACCCCAATTACATGGGCGGCTTCTTCTCCGATGAGCGGCTGATCGTCGCCGGGGTAGGCGCGATGGTGTGGATGGGCATTGGCGTCGCCGTCATGGCCAAGATGGTCAACTTCGAGATCTAGGGGCAACAGCACCATGTCACCCGCAGCCTCCGGGCCCACTCTCCTCGGCGTCGACGTCATCTGGTTCGCCACCCTGCTGACGGGTGTCGCCACCTTGGCGGTGATGATCGCCATCTATGCCGCGACCACTGTCCGCGATCCGATGGCCCGCCGCGTCAAAGCGCTGAACGAGCGGCGCGAGCAGCTCAAGGCCGGCATTGTCGCGTCGACCAACAAGCGCAAAAGCCTGATCAACAAGAACCAGGCGGCCGACAAGGTGCGCGGCATCCTGTCGTCCTTCAAGATGATCCAGGGCAGCCAGCTTCAGGAGATCCAGGTCAAGCTGCTCCAGGCCGGCATCCGCACCAAGGACCTCGCCTTTTTCATCATTCTGGGCCGGTTGGTCCTGCCGATCGTGCTGGGCGGCGCGGCGATCCTGGCGGTCTATGTCTTCGACGCTTTCCCCGAATGGGGCGCGTTCAAGAAATATGCGCTGGTCGCGGGCGCCCTGATCGGATCGTACAAGGCGCCCGACATCTGGCTCAAGAACAAGATCGGCAAGCGCAGCGCCGCGATCCGCAAGGGTCTGCCCGATGCGCTCGACCTCTTGGTCATCTGCGCCGAAGCCGGTCTCACCGTCGACGCCGCCTTCGGCCGGGTTGCCCGCGAACTGGGCAAGGCTTATCCCGAGCTCGGCGACGAATTCGGCCTGACCTCGATCGAACTCGGCTTCTTGAACGAGCGGCGCCAAGCGTTCGACAATCTGGCCAGCCGGGTCGAACTGGAAGCGGTGCGCGGCGTCGTCACCACCATGATCCAGACCGAGAAATACGGCACCCCGCTCGCTTCGGCGCTGCGCGTGCTGTCGGCCGAATTCCGCAACGAGCGCATGATGCGCGCCGAGGAAAAGGCCGCGCGTCTGCCGGCGATCATGACCGTGCCGCTGATCCTGTTCATTCTTCCGGTGCTGTTCGTCGTGATCCTTGGGCCGGCGGCCTGCTCGATCAGCGACAGCATGATCGGCGGCGGCTAAGCCGTTCGATACCGTCAGTGGGCGGCCTGGGGCGGTCGGTGGGGAACCATCGGCCACCCTTCGTCGTAATGGTCGTTACGCAACCGCAAGCCCACAGGGACTCGCCCTATGACCAACTTCACCACCGACCAATGGATCATCCTTGGCCTTGTTTTCGTGCTCGGCCTGCTGGTCGGCATGTGGATGACCAGCGGCGGGCGCCGCAAATGGAAAGAACGCTACAACGAGGAAGTCACCACGCGCAAAGCGCTGGAGACGCGCGAGAAGGAACGCGAATCGACTTGGGCGACCCGCGAAAAGGAATTGCGTGACGACGCCGATCGCCGCGAGGCCGCTGCCCGTGCCGCGGCCGTGTCGGCCCCCGCCGCGCGCACCGATCCTTATGTCGACGACCGCCTGCGCGACCGTCACCCGGACGATTTCTCCGGGCAGCGCCGGGATCTCGATCGCGACGGCGTGCCGGACGATTATGACCGCCGCCCGCTGGACGGCGATCGCCGCTAAGACGGCCTAGCCTTCGATCCGCGAGAAATCCGCGACGCCGTGAACCGCGTCGCGGAAGCGGGCGAGGATATTGAGACGCCGGCGCCGCACCGCGGGGTCGGCGTCGTTTACCGTCACCGTCTCGAAGAAAGCGTCGATCGGCGCCCGCAGGCTCGCCAGCGCAGCCATGGCGGCGCCGAAGTCTTCCGCCTCGATCGCCGCCCTGGCATTCGGCTCGGCAGCATCCAGTGCGGCGACCAGCGCCCGCTCGGATTCCGGCGCATTGGCCGGCAGCGCCGACCCTTGCGATTGCGCAAGGATGGCACTGGCCAGCTCGGGCTCCTCATCGACCAGCACCAGCGGATCTTCCTCGCCGGTCTGCGGGATCGCCTGCTCGCCGCGGTCGGCCATCACCCGCGGCAGGTCCCAATTTTCCTTTTTGAGGATATTGGCGGCGCGCTTGTACCCGGCGAGGAGATTGGCCCCTTCCCCGCCCTCGATGAAGGATTGCAGCGCCGCGACGCGGGCGAGAAGGCGCACGAGGTCGTCCTCCCCGCCGAGAGCGAACACCGCGTCGATAAGGTCATGGCGGACGCCGGCCTCGCGCTGCTGAACCTTGAGGCGGTCAGCGAAGAAGTCGAGGAGAGATCTAGCGGCGTCTGACCGAGTTTGAACCGCGTCTTCCTCAACGCGGAATGCAAGGACCTTCTGGCGGTACTCGTTCACATCAAAGTCGCTGTCGTCCTTTTCTTCATAGCGACGATCAATCTCCAACTGAATTTTGCTATGAGACTCTTCCAAAAGCGCCAAAAATTTATCGCCTTCTGAGTGCAAGCGCTTGGACAATTCAATCATCGCCTCATCGGCCAACGAAGAAAGGTTCAGTCGTAAACGATTAACAATGATAAGCTGCAACACACCGAATGCCGCTCGACGGAGCGCAAACGGATCTTTGGAGCCAGTGGGGTAAATCCCATAGATCCAGAATGAGCAAAGCGTATCGAGCTTGTCGGCCAGCGCCACCGCCACCGTGATCGGCGCGGTCGGCACGTCGTCGCCCTGCCCGACCGGCTTGTAATGATCGCGCACCGCCTCGGCGACGGCCTTGGGCTCGCCCTGCGCTTCGGCGAGATAGCCGCCGATCAGGCCCTGCAATTCAGGGAATTCGCCGACCATGCCCGTGACGAGGTCGGCCTTGCTGAGTTCGGCCGCGCGGCGGGCGTGGTCGGGGTCGCAGCCGGGCACCATCGCCTCGATCGCCAGCCATTCGGCAAGATCGGCGATGCGCTGCACCCGTTCGGCGACGGTGCCGAGCTTCTCATGAAATACGATGCCCGACAGCTTGCCCGCCTGCTCGTCGAGCGGCACCTTGAGGTCCTGCTCCCAGAAGAAGCGCGCATCGCTGAGCCGCGCTGCAAGAACGCGGCGATTGCCTTCGACGATGCTCTCGCCGCCGTCGATCGCGTCGATATTCGCGGTGCACAGGAACGCGGGCGCAAGCGCGCCGTCCGCGTCGGTGCAGGCAAAATATTTCTGGTTGGTGCGCATCGTCAGCACGATGACTTCGCGCGGCACATCGAGGAATTCCGGATCGAACCGGCCAAGCAAAGGCACCGGCCATT
>Ga0310813_10000045_pt1 | contig 90325 bp, 65 predicted proteins | sample YN3metagenome_FD_203086 | JGI IMG/M metagenome (GOLD analysis project Ga0310813, IMG submission 203086) | Soil microbial communities from experimental microcosm in Duke University, North Carolina, United States - YN3 | ecosystem: Engineered > Artificial ecosystem > Soil microcosm > Unclassified... | reverse complement strand
TCATGATAGAATCATTCAGTTTCACGTGACTCCCTGCCGGTCGCGGCTCGGTATCGTGGCTCGGTTCTATCGCACAGCGTTACGACTTCATGTGACGCTCCCTCACGGTCGCGGCTCGGTTTTGCCGGTGCCCGACAGGGCGGATGAGGGGAAGGGGGAAGGGCAATGCCAATGCCAAACCACACTACACCTCTATCGCAGCGTCTCCTACTAAGACTTCTCGAGAGCCCGTCTGATCCATACTACTGACCACACCCGCTGCTTCCATTTCCTCCATGATGCGAGCGGCACGATTATACCCAATACGTAAGCGGCGTTGTATCAATGACGTAGAGGCACGACGACTTTCCATCACAATGCGTACAGCAGCATCGTATAGAGCATCCTGCTCACCCTGCCCTTGTGGTGACTCTCCTGGCAATGCGCCCGCTAGCTCATTTGATTCATCAACGACATCATCTAAATAAGTTGGTTCACCGACGCTTCGCCATGCGGCAACGACACGATGCACTTCTTCGTCAGCCACAAAAGCACCATGAATACGCATTGGTACACCCGCACCAGGCGGTAGATAGAGCATATCACCATGTCCTAACAATTGTTCTGCGCCTTGCTGATCTAAAATAGTGCGAGAATCAATACGAGAGGAGACTTGAAAGGCAATGCGTGTGGGAATATTCGCTTTTATCAATCCTGTGATCACATCCACAGAAGGACGTTGTGTGGCAAGAATCAAGTGTATACCCGCTGCACGTGCTTTTTGCGCGATACGTGCAATAAGATCTTCCACTTTCTTGCCGACGACCATCATCATATCTGCCAATTCATCTGCAACAACCACAATCATTGGCAATGTTTCTAATTGCGTTTTAGCAGATTGCGCGTCTGTGACTAACGGTGTTGGCATGTATAGGGGCTCACCAGCGCGAATGGCATTCTCTACTTTTTGATTATATCCTGCCAAATTTCTCACACCCATGGCCGCCATCAAGCGATAACGTCTATCCATCTCAGCCACACACCAACGCAGCGAATTCGCAGCATCTTTCATATCAGTAATAACGGGTGTGAGTAAATGTGGAATGCCATCGTAAATAGACAACTCTAACATTTTAGGATCAATGAGAATTAAACGTAATGCGGATGGTGTTGCTTTGTATAGCATGCTGAGTAACATGGCATTCACACTTACCGATTTACCGGAGCCGGTGGTGCCTGCTACGAGCAAATGCGGCATCTTCGCAAGATCCACAACCACAGGGTGGCCAGCAATATCCTTGCCTAACACAAGACTGACTGGAGATAATGATTGTTGATAAGGGGAAGACTCGACCATCTCGCGTATGGAAACAATTTCACGATTCTCATTTGGAATTTCAAGGCCAATCACGGATTTGCCAGGTATGACTTCTACAACACGTACGCTGGTCACAGAGAGAGAACGTGCGATGTCTTTAGCAAGGCCTGAAATTTTGCTGACTTTCACGCCAGGCGCAAGCTCCAACTCAAAGCGCGTGATAATAGGCCCTGGGTGCACAGCCACAACATGCACCCCTACCCCAAAGTCAGATAAGCGTTGTTCTACCAGCTGTGACAGCGCCTCGTAAGAAAGGTGTGCAAACGCTTTTTCTGGTACAGCTGCTGGTGGGTTCAGTAAATGAAGGGGTGGTAATGTTCCCGGCGCCATTTTAAAAGAGGGGTCCATCTTTACCATAGCTTTCTTTTTTTCGCTGAGGTTTATCTCAGGTGGAGGTAAAACAGAAACAGGTGGCATGATAACAGATGGCGCGCTTCTTTTTAACACTGGCTCTTTTTTTTCAGCGACTACTTTTTTAGCAACAGGCTCACACGCTTTGCTCTCGGCGCGTCTTAGCTTAAAAGCCTGAAAAGCAGCGTACGCTTTTTGCCAAGGCCAAAGACAAGCTTTGGAAACCCATGCACCAATATGGTCAATGAGCCCTAACCAGGAAAATCCTGTTACAAAGGTCACACCACAAAAGGATATCATGAGAAATATCAATGTGCTGCCCGCTTTATTGAATAAAACGGATAAACTGTTATCAAGGAGGTCGCCAACGATACCACCCGTTGTAGCGGGTAAATAATGGATGGCTTTGAGGTAAAAAGCACTGAGCCCACAGCAGCCCAAGGTGAAAAAAATCCAGCCCAGCGATTTGTAGATCGATTCACGGGGTTTCTCTTCCTTAAGTTCCCGCATGTTCAGCCAGCTGGAGAGTAAGAGTAGAAATGGGAAAAAATAAGCAACAATGCCAAATAAGGATAATAAAACATCACTTAGCCAAGCGCCTACTTTGCCGCCCCAATTGAGTACGGGTCGTCCAATCCCCGTGCTAGACCAGCCAGGATCCATGGTGTGGTAAGAGACCAGAGAAACAAAAAGGAAAATAGCAGATGTCATCGCTAGTAAAAAAAGACCCTCATGGAGACGGTGGCGCATTTGTGGCGAAAGTGGTCTGCGTTTTTTATTATCAGGCATGTGGGATGATCGGTTCTTCATAGTTATAAGTATTTACCTCTTGGAATCCTTCTCGGACTATACCGATTGCACCTCAAGATGCGATTTTTAACATCCCATCTTACATCGAACTTTAAACGTTCTTCAATCGAAAAAGCTCGAAATAGAATAACTATTCCTGCGCTTTTTCTCAATCAGAACGTTTAAATTTCTTGCAAGCTGGGCGTTAAAATCTCGCATTTTGAAGTGCAATGGGTATAATTACACCTTTCCATTAATGAGAAATGAAATAACCATGCCTAATCAACATCGTCGATTAATTATTCTCGGTTCCGGCCCCGCTGGCTGGACAGCTGCGCTCTATGCAGCACGTGCCAATTTAAAACCGCTTTTGATTACAGGGATTGTGCCTGGCGGTCAGCTGAGCCTGACAACAGATGTCGATAATTGGCCAGGTGGTGAAGAAGGCTTGCAAGGTCCCAAACTCATGGAAGACATGCAGAAGCATGCGCTTCGCTTCCAAACAGAAATGATCATTGATGATATTACTGCCGCAAATTTAAAGCAGCGTCCGTTTACCTTAGTCGGTGGCGAGACAACATACACTTGTGATGCACTGATTATCGCGACAGGCGCAAGCGCAAAATACCTCGGTTTATCATCAGAAGAGAAATTCAAGGGGAAAGGGGTTTCTGCCTGCGCAACATGCGATGGCTTTTTTTATCGTAACCAAAAAGTTGTTGTGGTGGGTGGCGGTAATACAGCTGTAGAAGAAACATTGTATCTTGCAAATCTGGCCTCTCATGTCACGCTCATACATCGTCGCGATAAGTTGCGTGCGGAGAAAATGTTGTCTGACCATCTGATGCATAAAAAAGAGTCTAAAAATAATATTGATTTTGCCTGGAACAGTGAAATTGAAGAAATTTTAGGGGATAATCACGGTGTCACAGGTGTGCGTATTAAAAACACGCTCACGGGTGAGACGCAGCTGCTGGATGCGACGGGTGTCTTTATTGCGATTGGTCACAAACCCAATACCGATATTTTTATAGACCAGCTCGAAATGGAAAATGGCTATTTAAAGGTAAAAAGTGGCGCTGGCGTGAATGCCACAGCAACGACCATTCCAGGAGTGTTTGCTGCAGGTGATGTCTCAGATCCGACTTATAGACAGGCAATTACGGCAGCAGGCTCTGGTTGTATGGCAGCTTTGGATGCAGATAAGTACCTAGATAATTTAGGTCTAGTCGGTATATAATAAACCCTTTATGCGATGTTGAGATAGGAAAAGATGCCAAAAGAAGACCAGATTGAAATGGAAGGTACTGTCGTTGACACCCTCCCCAATACCATGTTTCGTGTTGAATTAGATAATGGCCACGTGATATTGGCTCATATTTCAGGAAAGATGCGCAAAAATTATATACGTATTTTGAAAGGTGATAAGGTAACCGTGGAAATGACACCTTACGACCTCACAAAAGGTCGTATCACCTTCCGCCATAAAGAAGGCGCACCTCGTCCAGAGAAGGATAAAGATAAAAATAAAGATAAAGATAAAGACACGGCTGCTTAAAAATATTTGTGAGAATATCGATGCGGTTATACTTTTGTGACGGCCGTTGTGTTTGTGTCTTCAATGAGGAATTTGATTTTATCTTTTTCAATCGTGACTTTCACATGACCACCGCTTCCCAGTTTGCCGAATAGCAGTTCCTCTGCCAGTGGCTTCTTCAGTTCTTCCTGAATCACTCTTGCCATGGGGCGTGCGCCCATTTTCTTATCATAACCATGCTCTGCCAACCAATTACGTGCTTCATTATCAACTTCTAAAAGAACGTTACGTGTTTGCAACTGGCCTTCAAGTTCAGAGATGAATTTATTCACAACAGAAAGAACAATTTTGGGTTCTAGTGCTTTAAATTGAATAATGGCATCTAAACGATTGCGAAATTCAGGAGAAAAGACGCGATTGACCGCACCCATGATATCGCTTTGACCATCTTGTGGTGTAAAACCAATATTAATTTTATCGATAAAGTCAGCACCTGCATTGGAAGTCATAATTAAAATAGTATGTCTGAAATCTGTTTTTCTACCATTCGTGTCTGTTAATGTACCGTGATCCATGATTTGCAGTAATAAGTTATAGACATCGGGATGTGCTTTTTCAATTTCGTCTAATAACACAATCGCATGCGGTGTTTTATTGACGGCTTCTGTGAGTAGTCCACCTTCATCATACCCAACATAACCAGGTGGTGCGCCAATGAGTCGTGATACGGAATGGCGTTCCATATATTCAGACATATCAAATCGTATCATCTCAACACCAAGTGCGCTGGCTAATTGCTTACATACCTCTGTTTTACCAACACCGGTGGGTCCTACAAATAAGAATGAACCAATAGGTTTGCTGGGGTCGCGTAAACCAGACCTTGCTAATTTGACAGCAGATCCTAATGTTTCTATAGATTCATCTTGTCCAAAAATCATGAGTTTTAAATCACGAACAAGGTTCTTTAAAACTTCTTTATCAGATGCTGATACATTTCTTTCGGGAATGCGTGCAATTTTTGCTACCATTCTCTCAATATCACTGACATCAATATTTTTTTTACGATCTTTTTCAAGTAAGAGATATTGAAAAGCGCCGACTTCATCAACAAGATCGATCGCTTTATCTGGTAGCTGTCTATCGGTAATATAGCGTGCAGATAATTTTGCAGCAGCAATAAGTGCTTCGTCAGAGTAAGTAACGTGATGATGTGCTTCAAAGCGTGAACGTAATCCTTTTAAGACTTCAATGGTTTGTTCTATGGTTGGCTCTTTGATATCAATTTTTTGAAATCGCCTATCTAAGGCGTGGTCTTTTTCAAAAATGCTGCGGTATTCTTTATAAGTCGTAGACCCCATGCAAGTGAGTTCGCCGGATGCCAATAATGGTTTAATTAAATTGGACACGTCCATTAAACCACCAGACGCTGCACCAGCACCAATGATGGTATGTATTTCATCAATAAATAAAATCGCGCCGTGCTGTTCTTTTAATTGATGTAACACACTTTTGAGTCGCTTTTCAAAGTCACCACGATATTTTGTGCCGGCTAATAAACTACCTAAGTCCAGAGAATAAATAACACTCTCTTCTAAAATGCTGGGTACTTTTTTATCGATAATGCATTTTGCCAATCCTTCCGCAATCGCTGTTTTACCAACACCTGCTTCCCCAACAAGGAGCGGATTATTTTTACGTCGTCTGCAGAGAACTTGTATAGCACGTTCCATTTCTTCATTTCGTCCAATGAGCGGATCAATTAACCCTAATTTAGCGCGTGCATTTAAATTTGTTGTATAGAGTTCTAATGGGCTTGTACCATCTTCACCATTCCCTTCTGACTCTTCAGAAGAAAATTGGTTAAATTTACTTTGGTCATCACGTTGCAATGTTTTTTGTTTGTTACCATTATTTTGGTTGCCTTGTGAGATAAAGTTAATCACATCTAAGCGGCTGATATTTTCTTGTCTAATGAAATGAACGCTTTGACTCTCTTGTTCGCTAAAAATAGCGGCCAATACGCTTGCCCCAGAAACTTCTGTTTTACCGTAGGATTGCACCTGAAAAACAGCGCGTTGTATCACGCGTTGAAATCCTAGTGTAGGTTGTGTATCGCGGTCATGTACGTTGGTGGGGATAATCGGCGTGGTACGATCAATAAATTCGATGAGGTTACTACGCAACCGACTCATGTTTGCGCCGCATGCTTTTAACACAGCAACAGCAGCTTCATTGTCTAACAAGGCTAGTAGCAAATGCTCAACCGTCACAAACTCGTGACGTTTTGCACGCGCTTCTTTGAAGGCTGCGTTAAGTGTTCGTTCTAGGTCTGTATCTAGCATGGTGACCCTCCTCTACCAGATTTTACCTCTTTATCATTTTGTTCTATTTTTAATCTATGTTATTTTTACAGGCTCTTACTCTTTTTATAGACGATAAACCCACCATTTTCATTAAAGAAAAAATATTTTTTTGAAAGCCCTATTTCGTTGAAAATACATTTATAATGATAGAGCTAAGGACGGCTTTAAAATGATTAAATTGTATGCTAATTTAAATGGAAGAGGTAAAAAAGAAAACGTTACGATCAATAAATATTCATAAAATTACTTAATGTACATTTAATACACAATAATCCCCAAGTAGTGAGCATGATTTTATATAACGCGTTGAATTTTAACGCGGTTTTGTTGCGCGTGCAGGAGCAGGTTGTTCTGCCGCAAGTCCGTCAAAGTGAGCTTTTATCTCATGTGATGGATGATGGCTCTGCCGAAATCAGATGTGCTAACTTCTGTGGCATCAGGCATTAAACGCGCAAAGTCATAAGTGACTGTTTTAGCAGAAATCGCGCCTTCTATGCCTTTTAAAATATAATTAGCAGCTTCTGTCCAACCTAAATGCAAGAGAAGCATCTGTGCGGATAAAATCAAAGAACCTGGGTTTACCTTGTTCTGACCCGCATATTTAGGTGCCGTGCCATGCGTTGCCTCAAAAAGCGCAATACCGTCCCCTATATTCGCACCAGGCGCGATACCAATACCACCGACTTGCGCAGCCAGCGCATCAGAAATATAGTCCCCATTTAAATTGGGTGTTGCAACAACACTGTAGTCGGCTGGTCTTAATAAAATTTGCTGCAAAAAAGCATCCGCAATCACATCTTTAATCACAATGGTCTTACCTGTTTGTGGATTTTTAAAGTGATGCCACGGGCCGCCATCGATGGGTGTGGCGCCAAATTCAGTACGCGCCACTTCATAACCCCAATCACGAAAAGCACCTTCGGTATGCTTCATGATATTGCCTTTATGCACTAAGGTAACAGAGTCTTTGTCATTTTCGATAGCGTATAAAATCGCTGCTTTTGCTAAACGCGCAGTACCTGCTTGAGAGATAGGCTTGATGCCAATACCACAATTTTGAGGGAAACGTATTTTCTTGACCTGCATCTCGTTTTCAAGAAAGGCGATGATTTTTTCAGCGCCCGGGCTGCCAGCAGCCCACTCTATCCCCGCATAAATGTCTTCAGAATTTTCACGAAAAATTACCATATCGGTATGCCATGGTTCCTTCAGCGGACTAGGTACTCCCTTAAAATAACGCACTGGCCGCAAGCAAATGTATAAATCTAACAGTTGCCTTAAAGCAACGTTTAAAGAACGAATACCACCGCCAACGGGCGTAGTGAGCGGGCCTTTGATCGCAACAGTATACTCGCGTATGGCATCTATGGTTTCATCTGGCAGCCATGTATCGTTACCATACACACGCGTCGCCTTCTCGCCAGCATAGATTTCTGCCCAGTGAATCTTCTTTTGACCACTATAAGCTTTCTCAACTGCAGCGTTAACCACATCCAACATCACAGGTGTGATATCTACACCCGTTCCATCTCCCTCTATGAATAAAATGATAGGGTTATGAGGAACTTTTAAAGTTAAATCTTTGTTAACAAGTACCTTCTCGCCCTCGGTAGGAATACGAATATGTTGGTATGGCATATAAATATGATCCTTTTATAGACAATAAGAGGCAAGCGCCGAACCGCGACCGTGAGGGAGTTACTGATGGTTACGCTCCCTCACGGTCGCGGCTCGGTATTTGTGTTAGAATAACTGACTGAGTGAAAAAATCAAACAATGCTTTTTTAGATCACCAGGCTCCCTCATTATATTCTATAACAAATTGATTTTATTTAATTTATTTATAATCTCTTAAAATGTTAAGAAGTTAAATTTGAATATGCTTGAAATGACAATGCAAATGCATTATTATGTAATTAAGAAGCTAATGTTGGAGAATAGCTATGGTTAAGGTGCTGCATTCAAGGTCGACACTGACGGATCGTTATCAAACAACCGTTCCTGAAATGGTTAGGAACGCTTTACAACTTGGGAAACGTGACAAAATTGAGTATGAGTTGAGTGATGATGGTAAAGTAACGATACATCGGGCGGAGGAAGATGATCCTGTGCTCAGTCAGTTTTTATTGTTTATTATCAGCGATATTCAAAAACATCCTGAACATATCAAGCCAATAAATGTTGAACTCTATTTGCGTGCAAAAGCACTTGTGTCAGATGTCGAGATTGACCTTAATGCTCAACTCCCAGATGATAAGGATGAATAATGTCTGGTTCATCCAAAGAACAAAAAATAGTAAATGGCTGGGTACTGTATGCGCACTCAATGTTTATAGATCAATATGAAAAATTAATAGATGAAGTTGAAAAATTGCAACAAAAAAATCCTGTGACCTACAAGCAAAGCAATATAACAAAGCGTCTCGCTGCGGTACAATATTTGATATTTGAGAAAATACCAAAAGACCCTTCCCTCTGCGAATACCGGTTAGGCAACACACTGGGCTCAGAACATAAGCACTGGTTTCGGGCTAAGTTTTTTCAACAGTATCGATTGTTTTTTAGATATCATCGGGAAAGTAGAGTGATTATCTATGCTTGGGTGAATGATGAGAATTCAAAACGTGCATATGATAGCCATGCGGATGCCTATCAAACATTTAAAAAAATGCTGTCTCGCAATCGCCCCCCAACAGATTGGAACAAATTACTTGCTGAAGTAAGGAATAGCAAAAGCAGTTTATTATCCCGGAGTAAATAAAAGGCAATTTTCCCTGAATCATGGTTTGGAAAGAAGAGTCATGGCACTTTCTCATATTATCGTAGGTCTCTCTGGCGGTGTTGACTCTGCCGTGACTGCCTATTTGCTAAAAACAGCAGGACATCATGTAGAAGCCGTTTTCATGAAAAATTGGGAAGGCGATGACACGGATACCTATTGCCCTGCAAGTACAGAGATGGCTGATGCGCAGGCAGTGTGCGATTTGCTGAAAATAGACCTACAACTCGTCAATTTTGCTGACCAATATTGGGAGCATGTCTTTACACATTTTTTATCAGAGTATCGCCAAGGTCGTACCCCGAATCCGGATATCTTGTGCAATAAGGAAATTAAATTTAGAGCCTTTCTTGATTATGCTAAACAGCGGGGGGCAGACTACATCGCAACAGGGCATTATGCGCGTTCGCAGCAAGGGAGGCTTTTAAAAGGATTGGATTCACAAAAAGATCAAAGCTATTTTTTACATGCTTTGGATAAGGATCAGCTAAGACAAAGCTTATTTCCATTGGGTGAAATGAAAAAAACGGAAGTTCGAGCCATTGCCGCAGAGATTGGGTTAAAAAACCATGCTAAAAAAGACAGTACCGGTATCTGTTTTATTGGTGAACGGAAGTTTAAGACATTTTTGAATGAATTTTTACCGGCACAGCCAGGCGTGATTGAGACACTGTCTGGAGAAGAAATAGGTCACCATGATGGCCTGATGTTCTATACGATCGGGCAACGCCAAGGGCTGCAAATTGGCGGCAGGAAAGGCAAGATAGAAAGTCCTTGGTATGTCGTTAGTAAGGATATGAAACGCAACGTATTACTTGTGACGCAAGGCGAAGATAACCCCGCTCTTTTTAAAACAACTTTATCCATGACACAGGTCCATTGGATAGGCGATAAGCCCCCCCTCCCCTATGAGACAGCCGCCAAAACGCGTTATCGGCAGCCTGATCAACGTTGCTGTATCCTGTCCGAGACACAGGTCATCTTCGAGCAACCTCAACGTGCAGTGACACCTGGGCAATCCATTGTTTTTTATGATGATGATTTTTGCCTGGGTGGTGGTATTATTAAGGATTGATACCTCCCCTCATCTGCCCTGTCGGGCACCTTCTCCCGGGGGGAGAAGGCATGCGAGACGAAGCTTCAGAGATGAAGGGTTGGTGAATAATTATTTGATGTTTTACTAGATCGGAGCGGAGATGGATACTTTTACACTCATGGCTATTTCGCCTTTGGATGGCCGTTATAGCGAAAAGGTCAATGAGCTACGTGCAACCTGTAGTGAGTTTGGATTAATGCGGTTTCGCGTGATGGTAGAAGTCCGTTGGTTAGAAGCACTTGCTGATAATCACGTCTTGCCAGATATGACTCCTTTCAGTCCACATGCTAAAAGTATATTAGAAGATATGATTCGCAATTTTTCAACGCAAGATGCCCTACGCATTAAGAAAATTGAGTCCAGTATTAACCATGATGTCAAAGCAGTCGAATATTTCGTTAAAGAAAAAATGAGCGGTAATGCAGAGCTTGCCGCCATCAGTGAGTTCATTCACTTTGGATGTACTTCTGAAGATATCAATAATCTTTCTTATGGACTCATGCTGCAAACTGCACGCACACAATGCATCCTGCCCGCTTTGGATAATATCGTGATGATGCTACGTCATTTTGCGCATGAACATGCTGCACGCCCTATGCTGTCGCGCACACACGGCCAGCCTGCGACACCTACAACAGTCGGGAAAGAAATAGCAAATACCATTGCGAGATTAACACGCCAACTACAACAGCTGAGCCAAATTCCTATTTTAGGAAAATTAAATGGTGCGTCTGGTAATTACAATGCCTTGGCGATTGCCTATCCTGAAATAGAATGGCAACAATTTAGTAAAAATTTTCTTGCCAAATTGGGCTTATCTTTTAACCCTTATACTACGCAAATAGAGCCGCATGACGCAATGTCGGAGTTTTTTGCCGTGTTATTGCGTATCAATACCATTCTCATCGATTTTAATCGTGATACATGGGGCTATATTGCTTTGCATTATTTTACACAGAAGTCTCTTAGTAACGAGGTTGGTTCATCGACTATGCCACATAAAGTCAATCCCATTGATTTTGAAAATGCAGAAGGTAATCTCGGCATAGCAAACGCATTGTTTGAGCATATGATTGCAAAACTCCCCATTTCTCGTTGGCAGCGAGATTTGTCTGATTCAACGGTACTACGCAATATGGGTGTTGCTATTGGACATTCCATGCTTGCTTACCAATCAACCTGTCGGGGTATTGAAAAAATCACACCAAATGAAGCCGTGATCGCAGCAGATCTTGAAAATCACTGGGAAGTATTGGGAGAAGCAATCCAAACAGTCATGCGACGTTACAAAATAGAAGAACCTTATGAAAAATTAAAAGCATTAACACGCGGCAAACCAATTGACCAAGCCATGTTGCAAACGTTTATTCAAACACTCACATTACCAACGAATGTGAAAGAGAGATTATTGTCACTGACGCCAAGTGATTATATTGGTTATGCGGCAACATTAGCTAAGCGGATATAAGGAAAGATCTGTATGCGTTTCTATGAAAGTATGAAGAAAAAGCTTACGCAATGGCTGATTTATGAGCCACCCGTTGCAGAAATGATGCCTTATGATTTTAATCGCTTAAAATATGAAATACGTCCTGGTGATGTATTATTAATTGAAGGGCGTAGCCGCATTAGCAAAGTCATTAATATGATCACACATAGTCCGTGGACGCATGCGGCCTTGTATATAGGTCGATTAAGAGATATTGAAGATCCAGAGATGTTGCGAGCCATTCATCATCATATTGATGCGAAGAGTAATAAGCATTTAATTATTGAGAGTATGTTAGATAGAGGTAATCTCATTGCACCTTTAGAGACATATCAGCATCAACATATTCGTATTTGCAGGCCAATAGGCATTACGCAAAATGATTCCATGCAAGTGATCAAGTATGCGATTTCTTCTTTAGGTCAGCGGTATAATGTGCGACAGCTTTTTGATCTGGGTCGTTTTTTATTACCTTGGTCTATATTGCCTAGGCGTTGGGGATCTAGCTTATTCAGGACCGCTACGGGAGAGCCTGAAAGCGGTATTTGTTCTTCTCTTATTGCTGAGGCATTTGCCTCTGTGCAATTTCCAATATTACCTTATGTGATTTCTAATGAGGCGGGTGTGGCTGTGCATGAAAGCAACCCGTTCCTTATCACACCTAAAGATTTTGATTATTCACCTTATTTTGAAATTATTAAGTATCCTTTGTTTAATCCTGATGAGCCGCTACCCTACTATAGAAGGATGCCTTGGACAAAAATAGGTTTTTCAAGGAAAGATTCAGGTACCTAGTTGGTAGGCTAATACCGAGCCGCGCGCGTAAGCAAGCGTCACTGTTCAAGAGCAGTGACGCTTGCTAGTCATGTGACGCTCCCTCACGGTCGCGGCTCGGTATCAGCATCACAGCTGAACACTTGGTGTTTATTATGGAGGTGATAAGATATGTTTAATAAAAAATGTTTTCCTTTCTTGTTAATGATCAGTCCCAGCATAGCATTTGCTTTCTTTTGTCCTACTAATTTTAATCAGATCAATGTGGGTGATACTTTGCAAACGGTGATTCAACAATGTGGCAAGCCAGATGCGCAAAATGAAACAAAAAAAGCAGATGATAATGTTGCGCAGGAATGGAATTATTATGTGACGCAAGCTGTTGCGTTGAATACCACACAAGGTGGAGAAGGTACTTTAAAAACAACAATTACATTTGATAAAACAGGCAAAGCAATTAATATCAGTGTAAACGGTATTGGCGTCGGCGCATCGTCTATTTGCGGTAATCCCATCCAATTGAATGATACAAAAGATGCCGTGAAAGCAGCTTGTGGTGAGCCTACTTTTATTAATAAACAAGCGCCAGGTGCGGATACTGGTGGCGCACCTAAAGAAACAACCGTTACGCAAATTATTTATAACAAGGTTAACCCACCTAAGACATTAACCTTTGAAAATGGGAAGCTTGTGGGTCAGTGATGTGGCGCTTCAGGAAAAAGAGTGTTTCTCAGAACAAGCGGCTATTTGCCTACTTTTATGATAAACACCTCAGAAGAAGCTGTTTCTTTAGATTCCCACGGGCGGCTGTAGGTCATTTCAATGCGGATATCATGCCCATTTTGAAAAGCAAGGGGTTTGAGCTTAAATAACCAATAATCATAGCCAGGTGCGCCAATTAATTTCGAGGTTGATCGCTCAAAATAATGTTTAACAAGCTCAACAGCATCCGCTGGATACGAAGACAAAGACCATACATACCCTGTCGTAGGGTTAGATTTTAATTTTAAGGTAAAAGCAGGCTGCTTCTCACTGACCACAATGTTTTTATCAGCTTCAGTGTAAACCTGACTCCTTTGATCCGCTGCAAAAGCAAACAAAGAGAACAAACAAAGCATCGTAGCCATTATTTTTCGCATCGTAATTTTACCTTAGACAATATGATTTCTTGAATAGCCGGATCAATCATCGCTTTTACACCTAAGTACCAACAATGCTGATTAGCAAACGACACGCATTTCACAGCATCTTTTTCAGTCATGATAACCGGCAATTCATCCGAAAAAGAAATGTCATTTGCCTTAAAATGATAATGATCCGGAAAAATGTGAGGGATAATGTCGAAGCCAAGCTCTTTTAATAGCGTAAAAAAACGTTCTGGATGTCCAATGCCAGCGACAGCATGTACTTTTTTCTGAGTGTAATCGGATAAGGCTATTTTTGTTGATGGATGAGCCACAGAGAACAAAGCCGTTGGCGCTAAATGCATAGTGGCACCCTCTCCGCCGTGGACCACAACAACATCTGCTTGTTTCACGCGACCTACCGGCTCCCTTAAAGGGCCTGCGGGCAATAATTGCCTATTACCGAAACGCCTCACCCCGTCAATTAAAGCGATCTCGATATCCCTGTGCAATCCATAGTGTTGCATACCATCATCACAGAGAATAATATCGCATGCTGCCCGTTCTAATAAAGCGCGTGCGGCCAACACTCTTTTCTTAGCAATCACAACAGGGCAAAGGGTCTGTCTTAAAAGGAGTAATGTCTCATCACCTATTTTATTCGGTGCGTCTTGGAAAGTAGGCCAGTAAGCTGAATTGTGTCCTTGTCCACTATAGCCACGCGTAATAATGCCCGGGTGATAACCCTGCGCTCGCAATAAATTGGCAAGCCAAATCACAAAAGGTGTTTTCCCTGTCCCACCAAAAGTCACATTACCGACTATGACAACAGGAACATGCACACGTTTGACAGCAAAAATACCAGAACGATAAAGGAACCGCCTAATAGAAACAAGCCACCCAAACAACCAGGAAAATGGCAAGAGCATCACTAATGCATAGTGCAGACGATCTCTATACCAATATTGTGTTAAATCAAGTCGCATATTGCTCCATCAGCGGTGGCTCATTCTGAATGCTTGGTGTGTTAAATTGTAGCGCGTAAAGTTTTGCATAAGCACCATTTAACGCAAGCAGCGTTTGGTGATTACCTATTTCAACAACACGCCCTTCCTCCATCACAATGATTTTATCAGCATGCTCGACTGTTGATAGGCGATGCGCAATAACTAAGGACGTGCGATTTTTCATGAGCTGATCAAGCGCAGCTTGGATATAACGTTCTGATTCTGTGTCTAAGGCAGAGGTTGCTTCGTCTAAAATTAAGATAGGCGCGTCTTTTAAAACAGCGCGTGCGATAGCGATGCGCTGCCGTTGTCCGCCAGAAAGCAAAATACCATTTTCACCAATGATGGTTTCCAGTTGCTGTGGTAATTTATCAATAAATTCCATTGAATAAGAAGCATGAGCAGCGGCAAGAATATCTTCTTTGCTTGCGTTAAAACAACCATAGGCAATGTTATTAGACACCGTATCGTAAAATAAATTGACCTGCTGAGAAACCAACGCGTATTGCTTGCGCAAATTTTTTAAATCATAGGATTGTATAGAAGCGCCATCTAATGTGATCTCGCCGGTATAGTGATGATAAAATCGTGTGAGCAAGCTGATGAGAGTGGATTTACCACTACCTGAACGCCCCACAAGCGCAACAACTTCGCCTGGCTCGATCGTAAAAGAAACATCTTTTAGTACTTCCGTCTGTCCTTCGTATCCAAAGTTGACATGAGAGAAAACCAACCTCCCCTGCGCGCGCGCAATTTTTTGTTCGCCTGAGTCTGCCTCTGGTTTTTCATCTAATAATTCGAAAACGTTTTGTGCGCCTGCCAATCCGCGATACAATTTATTCTGCACCATGGCTAAGTCTTTCATTGGCTTCAATAGTAACAAAATGGCGCCTACCATTGACACAAACCCGCCTGTTGTTAACAGTGAATCTGCGATATCGAATGTGGCAATATAAAGCGTTAAAGAAACAGCCGCCGCCGTAATAAACTGCACGACAGCAGCGCTTAATCCACGCGCAACAACAACTTTCATCTCTCGTTGTCGATTCACCCGAGCAGCGCGGTTAAATTTCTCGACTTCATAAGCTTCACCACCGAATGCGCGTACGACTTTATAATTCTCAATATTTTCTTCTGCGCAATGGTTTAAATCGCCAACGGAATCTTGTATGGTTAAACTAAGACGACGTATGCGTACACTTGTAATCCGCATCACGATTGTCACAAGCGGTGTGATAATTAAATATAAGAGTGTTAATTTCCAGCTAATAGAAAACATCACACATAAAAGGCCAATAATCAAACAAATTGCCTGTATTGCAGAGGTCAACACGTCTGCACTGGCATTGGCAACTTGATCGACTGCGAATAGTAAAATAGATAATACCTGTCCAGATGTTGTTTTGTCGTAAAAGCGTGCAGGTAGTTTTTGCAAATGTGAAAACAAGTCTTGTCTTAAATCCATAATCACATAACGCGAAGCAGAAGCCATAAAATAATTGGAAGCAAAACTGGCCATGCCGCGAAAAATAAAAATAATCATCACAAACAAGGAAGCCCATTCTAAAAAGGCATAATTCTTGGCAACCAAACCTTCGTTCAACAAGGGTTTTAATGCATAAATAAAATAAGCATCAATGCCGGAATAAAGCATGCTGCCCATGGTTGCAAAAAGAAGCGCTACCCAATAACGACGTACATAAGTGAACAACCGCATATATAAGTGAAATGCGTTCTGTACCTTGCGTGGTTTACTATGAAATTTTTGCCGTTGCATTTTTACTATTCTTTATTTAAAAGCTGATATGCTAGCATACATTGGCCGGTATGCATACTTGATGAAAGGAAAAAAAATGAACAAATTAATGTCTATTATAGAAGGCGCTTATGAAGATAGCGCAAAAATCACGGCAGAAACAGTGTCTGCAGAGATACGACTGGCCATTTTAGAATCAATAGAGCTACTAGACCAGGGTAAAGCACGTGTTGCTGAGAAAGTGGGTAATACTTGGCAAGTGAATGATTGGCTAAAAAAAGCCATTTTACTCTATTTTCGCATTCAGGAAAACAGGATCATTGAAGGCGAATTTGCACAATTTTTCGATAAAATACCTGTTAAATTTCAAGAAGATAGCCTTTCTCCCCTTGCTACGGCTGGTGTGCGTATTGTACCGCCTGCTGTGGCCAGACACGGTGCCTACCTGGCACCTCAAACTATTCTCATGCCCTCCTACGTGAATATTGGTGCCTATGTGGATACGGGTACTTTGGTTGATACCTGGGCGACAGTCGGATCCTGTGCGCAAATTGGTAAAAATGTGCATCTTTCAGGTGGCGTTGGTATCGGTGGCGTGCTGGAACCTCTGCAGGCAAGTCCTACCATTATTGAAGATAATTGCTTTATAGGAGCGCGTTCTGAGATCGTAGAAGGTGTGATTGTTGAAGAAGGCAGCGTGATTTCCATGGGTGTTTTTATCGGTCAGAGCACACGTATTTACGATCGTGCAAGTGGAGATATTTCTTATGGTCGTGTTCCTGCGGGGTCTGTTGTGGTGCCGGGCAATTTACCCAGTGCGGATGGTAAATATAGCTTGTACGCTGCCGTCATTGTGAAGAAAGTTGACGCCAAAACGCGTAGTAAAGTTGCATTGAATGAAATATTAAGGATAACTGATTAATGTCTATTTCGCCTGTTATTGATTTAGCAAAAGAGCTCATGTCTCGTGATTCTGTTACGCCCCGTGATGCTGGTTGTCAGGAACATATCGCAACACTGTTGAGCGCAGCGGGTTTTCATTGTGAGCATCTGCGTTTTGAAAATGTCGATAATCTTTGGGCGCGTTATGGTAATCAGGGTCCGTTGTTGGTTTTTGCAGGTCACACAGATGTTGTGCCACCAGGGCCTGTCAATAGCTGGCAATCACCTCCTTTTGCGCCTGACATTCGCGACCACTTTCTGTATGGGCGTGGTGCTTGCGACATGAAAGCAGCCATTGCAGCGATGGTGATTGCGGCGCTTTCTTTTGTTAAACAATATCCTCAGTTTCCAGGATCCATTGCCTTTCTTCTCACGAGTGATGAAGAAGGCCCTTCTTTATATGGTACGAAAAAAGTAGTGGAATTATTGGAAAAACGTGGTGAGAAAATACAATATTGTGTGATTGGAGAACCGAGCACAGATAAAGTGCTTGGCGATCAAGTGCGCGTTGGTAGACGAGGATCTCTTACGGGTTCCTTGACTGTGTATGGTAAACAAGGACATGTTGCGCACCCGCATCTTGCCGTTAATCCGATACACCAGGCAATGCTTGCTTTACATGAATTATCGCAAGTGGAATGGGATAAAGGTAATGCACATTTCCCACCAACGACCTTTCAGTTAACAAATATACAAAGTGGTACAGGTGCGGCAAATGTGATTCCTGGACAATTAGAAGCCTTATTTAATTTGCGTTTTGGTACAGCGAGTCAGGTTTCAGAGATACAACGTCGTTGCCAGGCTATTTTTGACGAGCATCAATTGCATTATGATATGCAATGGACACAGGGTGCTGAGCCTTTTCTCACGCAGCAAGGCAAATTGCTTGATACGGTAAAAGCAGCTATTTTAGAAACCACAGGGGTTGATGTGCGCTTCTCTACAGGCGGTGGCACATCGGATGGTCGTTTTATTGCGCCCACTGGTGCGGAAGTGGTAGAGCTCGGTCTTTCACATGCGACCGCGCATCAGGTTGATGAATGTATTGATGTGCGGGAGCTTGAGAAATTGCGGGAGATTTATTTTTCTATTTTAAAAACTATTTTTTAAAAACGAAATCTCACGCACATTCGGTGCTTAAATAAAAATAGTAAAATCAAATAATTAAGTAGAAATTACAGAAAATTATTCTGCTTGCAACGGCACCCATTCTGGTTTACCCTCACGCCTTATTGGAGAGATGTCCGAGCGGTCGAAGGAGCACGCCTGGAAAGCGTGTATACGTTTACGCGTATCGAGGGTTCGAATCCCTCTCTCTCCGCCAATTTATATACACAGTCGTGGATCAGTTCCCTGCTTGCTGGTTCCATCAACAGACTGAAAAAGCGTTGCAGGGCCGGCGCGTGCTGCTCGTTCAGCGCTTTCTTTAGCCGCTGGCAGTGGTGCTGTTGCATCAGCTTGTCTTGCACCGTTCTCAGCTGTATGCGTATGCAACAATTCAGGGCATTCCATGGTCAACTCCAGCAAAGATAGCAGTGGTAAATGCCCTCTCTCCATGAGCGTGGCTATGATGGCACCTCTTAAGGTATGTGATAGATCGGTAAAATTCGAGGTCAAAAATAAATTAAATTCTTGAGATCCTCTTATTAACAACATTTTTTTATAGGACCTACCTTCTAACATCACAAACAAATCTTGCTCTGTTATCGTACCTTCAAATACTGTAGCCGTACCAGGCAGCGCGACACGATAACGCAGCGTACCATGATCCAATTGAGAACAATAAATGACAGTATTTTTTCTATCAGGATGATTTGGTTGTTTTCCTGAATCATGACTAAAACAGATAGGTTTGTAATCCACGAGATCTTGCAATTTGCGCAGTAAATCCCTGTCATCTTTTGCAGTCGAGCACAATGTACTCAGCCAATCTGCATTCGACGGATTAGTTAATATGCGAAGCACGTCTTCTGGGAAGAAAAGCTTAGCCATCAGGTGGCTGGGTGTCTGCTCTATCTCTGCATCAGACAATTTGCCGATTCTGCGAGCATCAATCTCAAATAATCTGTCCTTCGTTAGTTGAAGTAAGTCTTTAGAAAATATTTTGCTCACTGTCTTGTTAAAAAAGTGAGGAAGAAAAAGTACTTTGAGTAATTCCGCACTCCTTTCTGGCGTATACTCGTCACTAATCATCTGCACGAGTTCGTCTGAAAATGACAATGGAGAAAATAACGCAATAAACAATCGCCTGTCGTCAACCTTAAAGATGTCGGGTGATGTCGGGCGCAATTTTTTAGCTAGGAAATCAGAAAGCGCCTTTTCATGGAAAAAGGTAAATTTCTTTTCGAATAAATCGAAACCCATTCTGTGGGTGGTAAAAGCACGACGGCGATGACTGAAGTTAAACGCCTCATGATTTGCATAACACGTGATATCAAATTTAACGCCACGATAAGTGAATTTAATGGCATCACAGTTAGCAAAGCCGATATATTGCGTGCGTAGATTTTCTATGGGATATTGTTTTACATGATTGACTATTTTCTTCCAGTCACCCACACAAGCAACATCAAGATCTTCTGATTTTGTGTTATAGAAAGGCTTAAGTAGATACGATCCAAGCACAGTAGCTGAAAGCAAAGTAGCTGATAAATCCTCTTTATCCAGAGAGGAAAATAATGAATAAAAAATCTTAATTTCATCCGTTTGCATAACGTGCTCAGGCAAAGCGCTGGCATCTCCACTGACAGCAAACGATTGAGCAGCATGCCGCTTGCTCGCTTTATGTTCTTTCGCATTATATCGATTGTCGAAACAATTTCCTATTGGTGCTAATGGTGTGGGTAAGTGTTGATGTGATGCTTGCATTCTGGCTAACAAGGTATCGTGTTCAGCTACTTTTACCTCTTTTTTATAAGTAGGCGAACGTCTTTCTAAGGAAGCTTGTTCATCAAAATGATCTATCTCATGATAAAGCTGAGACGTCTGATGTAATTCGTCTTCGAATGCCTTATGCCTCGCTATTGTTTGTGAGAGATCTGCTTCGAGTGCAGATCGATACTTCCTTAAGGGAGAAGTATATCCCTTGTCGAATGGGTTTTGTTTTCTTGGGTGATGCCCCGTAATATCTCCTATTATCTGCATGTCTTTTGCTGATAAAGCAGCACCATTTTGATGAGAAGCGAGGATTTTCAGTAATTTTTCTTGAGCTTTTTGTGAGCGAACTGTAGCAACTCTTTCTTGTTTCTTCGCCTGCTTGTCGTAATAATAGACAGTCAATTGTCTATGCATCGTCGTCGAATTGCCCGCAGCTGCTCCGTCTGATATATACTCCTCGACTAATAGATACTCAGCATTATGCGGTGTGTCTGCAATAAACTCTTTAGAGTTTATTGCCTGTGCGCAACGTAATGCTGCCGGTTCAGTAGTGTTGGAACGTACGTGCGAATGCACTGGTAAAGCAGTGGCCATTGCAGGCTCGCCACCAGTGTCGACTTCCGTTTCTTCATCATTCTGAAACACATCATGATCTATCAAAGTCTCTGGCGTTATTTCATCACGCAATGCCAACCTATCAGGTTCAGAAAGTTGAGATATTTTGCGAAAACTGCACTGACGGTCTTCAAGGTATTGTTTTCTCGCTGCTATTGCAGCCGCTTTTTGATCTGCTAAAAACTGTGAGTAAAGTGTTAATGATTCTTCAATACATTTATTCAAAGTAGCCATACGTTTTTTTACTAAACTGCTTGTATATGAAGATAATTCTGTGTATTTTTCCAAAGAGATATTATTTTGACGATACAGTGTCATTAATTCTAATTTGATCGCTTGACTACTCTTTCGTGCATGATCAGCGCATGATGTAAATCTGCCATGGATCAATAGCAATTTTTCGTCGATCGGCATAGCTCGCCTAAAATTTCTAGGGTTAGTTACTTCGCGCACAAAAGTAATTATTTCCTGTTCACAATCTTGACTTAAAAATAAGAATAATTCGATTCGGCTGATTTGGGCGTTCATTTTCAGTAAGAGAAGGTCAGTGCGTAACGCATCTTGTTTGGCATCTGCGGCCACAATAGATGATGCTTCCTTAATAATCGCAGTAATTTCCTCAATATACGTTTCGTATTCCTTAAGCAACTCAATACTATAATCACTGGATAATCTTGCTCCTAATCTCAATGATTCCGCTTTGCATGTCGCTAATTGTGTTGCTATATCTGCCGGAAGTAACTCAACACTATAGTCACTCGGAGGTAAGACTGGTGGTACATCTACCGGTGCAGGCGCTGTTTCAGGAAAAGCTGTTTCCTGATGGCGGGCATAACTGTTTCTATTCTCAATATCTCGGCGTACTTGTGCGCGTTCATTATGTAATGCCAATTCTATGGCTGCTTGCCTATCCAGCATCTGTAGCAATTCACGCTCGTGTTGTAAAGCCTGCTCTTTTTTGGCCGCAAAGTCTAAAGTGGTTTTGATGTCATGTTCTGACTCAAGTTCTTTTATCTTGCTGCATGCCATTTGTATGACATATTCAATAGGTTGTGGTTCAAATGCTACAATTCTTTCTTTGGTACTGAATAATGTTGTGGATGCGATAACTTTGTTGCCCAAGCTTTCCATGGCGCGCAAATATGCCACATAGTAAGTTAAATAGGTACATGCGTGTTCAAAACTATCTTTGTATTGAAGATGGTACCTGTCTAATGAATCTGTGATCAATACTAGAAAGTAGTAATTAACAAGCAGAAGTGAGTCGAGATAAATTCTATCTAGCAGTAAAGTGCTCCGTGTGTTTGCTACTATTTTTTGTAGCAAGCCCTCACTGGTGATAGTGAAATACTCTCTGTCGATAATCAAAGTATCTTGCGATTGCTTTAGTGCTGCTTTAATCGAGCCAGTCGTTAGCATGGCATTGTTTTTTATTTTACCTAACAAGTCTTCAAGACAACCTTTCAATGGTTTAACATTGTATTCTGGGTTGGCGATTGTTTCTAAAATTCTCAAACGTAAACGCTCGATCTGTGCTTGTAATTTGACAGAGTCATTGTAAGGAGGCGGAATATTTTCTAAATCTCGCTTTAGACCATCCCCGTATAAATTATCATGAATTTTCTGATAGTAAATAGAGCTGGTAAACACTTTTCCGAGATGAAATTCAAGGCTAGTCAGCTTGATAACCGTTGCTAATTCTTCTCTTGACATGATGGGAATATGCTTTTTCTCTCCCAATAAAGCACGCAGCCCGTTTTTAATCTCTTGAAGTGAATGCGCTTTAGTAGGTATTTCTTCAATAGCTTTCGTTAGGTTATTATAGAACACAACCTGTGGTCGATCAGGAGTATCTATGATAATGTAGTATGAGTTAACAAACAATCCCTGCTCTGATGTTGTTGGTAGTTTGGACGTTAGAATCACGCCAGGGCTTGATATCGAATAATCTATAGAATAATACAATTCTTTTTGGGATGGAGTAGAGAACAGGTCATGTAACCCTGCTGTCTGACGTAGTATAGCAGTTTCAGTAGGATCGAGAAACTCAGATCTTTTATATATAGCCTGAGCATGAAAGTAACCAAGCTCAGTAACATAATATGGATCCAAACTATTTGGTAGGCACAGTGCATATAAAAATAATTCATATTCGAGTCGATTTTTGTCCTTTCTTTGTTTGCCATTTAAGTGTAGGGCACAGTCGCTTAGTTCTTGTTGGATTTTTCTTCTAACTATATTTTCTTTCTCTGTCAAACGAGAAGTGTTGTTCGGATATTGTTGTCTAAATTTTTTAGACAACAAATAACCGAAAAACTGGTAAAATATTCTAGAACGTTCTTTCCCTTTATTATCAAATTTAGTGTATTGAGTGGATGTGAGGATTCTTTGTTTTTCAGCCGACGGTAAGTCAGCGACTTGTATCGCCGAATGGTAGATTTGTTCTAAGAGATGATTCAATGACTTTGTTTTTTCTGATCCTATCGTGCTATTGGTCGGCAACAAATATTCAAGATGTAAAGCAAGTTGCGCGGTACGCAAAATAACGGATGAAATATTGATGTAATGTTCATCCATCTCGTTACCTAAGAGCTCGCCAATATTTCTAATCGTTGGCGCATCGCAAATAAACCGATAGTCAGTTTTGGCCATGGCGATAAAATCATCGTAAATCTTTTTGGTGTTTATAGAGGATGATATTTCGGATGCTGCTACTATCCCACCCTCTCTTACGCCGCGAAAAAGTTTGTTTCTATATCTGATTAAAGTATGCGGTGTACGGTAGAGTATTCTCGAAAGTTGGTCTTCTGTCATTTGCGTAGGATCTGCATCAACTTTTATAAGTCCATACCCAAAATCACTCGCGCAAAGGTAGACGGGAAAGCTCTTCTCTTCAAAATCTGCTCCGCTTCTTCTTCGCAATGCGATAAGGTTAAAGATATACTGCGTCATATAAAAATCATTGGCTAAAGTCGAGGCTATCTGGGTTGGCAATGCACGATACATTTCTTTCAATAATGCGAAACTGCGATAGCCAGCATCTAGCATTGGATGTGAAGTTCTATTAAAAACGTCGGGCGTTTGAAGAAAAACGTCGGCCCGAAGAAGACTGTCATCCTCTAATGGAAATTTGCACCACAAGGCCAAACAATCGTGCGCGTGTAGAAATAAATCGTTATACAGGATGATCTGATTGTCAACGGTCTTTTGTTCTGCTGTCAGCGCCAGTGCTTGTCCTGCTTCAGCTATTAATGATTCTGTTTTAGTCAGTATTTTTAGAAGGTAGGGTCTGTAGTATGACTCCGTTAGAAAATAAGGGCTGAGTGATTCGCTCTTGCGTAACCCAAGTGATGCTGCAACCGCAGAGGGCGCTTTAGCAGCTTGTACTATCTCTCTACTTTCTTCTTGTTTACCTTTAGCTCGTTTCTTTCCCATGGGCGCACCTCTTTTTTGCATTATTTTCTATATACTTTGCTACGCTGAGGAGTATAGCGGCCTGCTACGCATTTTTCAAACGAGAAGTAGTGTATTAAAAAAAGTCATGTCAGTCTGGCGAATTGCCAACAGACCCTGGTTGTCATTATTTGACACGCGGTTGCGGTTGCAATTAGAATGCCGCTGTTGAAGAACTGCCCTCTCGCGTTAAGGTATGACATATGAAATACAGGATGATGAATATTTTAGAGGGTGATGCCTCATGACGGCATCGCGAACATACAGTCAGCTGTGTGCCACACTCGATGCCGCATCCGACACGGATATTACGCAATGGCTGAATGAAAATCACGAAAATATCAGTGTTGTAACAAATGAATCAGGTAATGAAACATATACGTTTACCAGAAATGATCCTGAACCTGACATTGTGCTGGATCCTGTTGTCACGCTGAAAACATTTCATCGACATGTTAACGAATTAAAATACTCAGAAAAAATCCCGTTTCTTCTCAGGGATAGATTGGTACGCGAAATTGAGGGTGTCACGAAAAATATAGAAGCGTACGGGAAAGAAAATAACGATATTGAGCGTATTGCGGTACGTTTATATACGTCTATGAATGTACTGTTAGAGGCAATTCACCAGCTTGCAGAAGACCCTAATGGGTGGAGTCGAGCGATGCAAGATCATTACTTTGAAGCGAGATCGCAGCTGAAACACGACGCAAACCATCTGCCAGGCCATCGTAACGAATGGATGATGCTGGGTTGTGGCATCATGACTGTCATAAGTCTCGTTTTTTTTATTTTATTGCTTATTTCACCTCCCTTTGTTTGCGCTGCAGCAGTGTCGGCATCGATGACATTATGCCATACAGCAGTTTATGCGGATGCCATCATGCTGGCTATGGCGGGACTGTCGTGTATTGCCCCTTCCGGATTTGTGGCAGCGAGTATATGGGGTCTTTTTGGCAGCGGTCCCTTTTCTGATAAGGGCATTGCTGGCGCTGTCAAGCGGGCTGTTGGTGTGACGGATGATATCTATATCCACTGTCGCCAAAGAGCATCTCATTCCTAGCTGGGCATAATTTACTCATTCCTGCTGTGCGCCGCGATACTTAATATTGACATTTTAATCTATTTTTGTTACAGTGCGGCTGGAAATTAAGTCGAAATAATGATTTTTTGGTGCATTTGGCTGAAACACTCAAATAATTAAAATGAGGAGGGGGATTATGTTTCACAATACTCATCCTGTGAGTGACGATGACGATGCGGCTGGTCCCGCACCAAGAGAAGAAGATGAAGATGAAGATGACGCTCTCCCTGATTACAGCAGTCTCCCGCCTCGCGGTTACAGAGACCTCCCACCTCATTTCGGGCGTGGTGTATCTCGCGCGTCTCCAGAGTACGGCGATCTAGAAGCTCCCTATTTTGACACCGCCGCAGAAGCGAGAGATTTTGAAGGTTATTTAGCTCAAAACCCTGCTGACCCAACCCCTGCGGGCTTTGCGGCTTATCAAAAATATTTAAGATTGCCCGCTGTTGTTAATGATGACGACTTTCAAGCTCGAACTTATGAAGGTTATCAAAATTTTCTCAATTACCTGGTTCGCTTTGCTAACAATCCTAACCCTGAAACGCGAACCTATGCGGCTTACTGTAGAAGTAGAAATACATTTATGGCACCTGTGGTTGCAGTGGTTTCCGCTGAAGACAATCGCAGACGAGCTCGGTATGAGGCTCAAAATGCTGCTGGGAAAAGCCTCATAAACAATCCCGATGATCAAAGATATGCAGCTTATTCCGCTGCTTTTAGTGATGCTTATCGCATCGTTCTTTCCCACACAGATGCTGGTGATATCGCTGCAGAGGCTTATGAGATAGCCTATGAAGTCCGTGCTTGTGCTCAAAACGCGGCTCATTCACATCTACAGGAAAACGAAGGCCTTGTTGCTATTGCTAATAATAAAGACGCAGCTAATCATGAAGATGTGGCTCATGAGCTTGCTTCTCAGGGTATTCGGTGTGCTATTCAGGCTGGTTGGCGGGTAAACGGGGTTCTTATTGCCCCCAATATTATGCGTAAAATTGCAGAAAATGCCTATGCTCGAGCCCGTGATGGTCAACCTATACCTGCACCTGCGGATAGTCATGATTACCGACTCGTTGCTAATGAAATGTATCGCGCTAATATAGAAGATCATAATTCTACCCATCAAATAGCTGATCAAACTGTTTATGAGGATGTTTATCGTCACCTTATGTGCTTGCCTGACAGTGCATTTACTCAGGAAGCTGCTACAGCTGCCGCTCGTGATATTGCTAATGGAGCTGCTAGAAACTATATAGCTGCTCATCCCGAAGCTGCTGCCATTCGTCAGCAAGCTCAAACGGCGCTAGAGGGAGCTGCTCAAACTGCTGCTGATGAAGATTACCGCAGCTATTTCTTAGATAGATATCGTTCTCAGCAAACTGCACAGCAAGCTGCCCGTGAAGCTGCGCATGCAGCTGTTATACAACAGGTTGCTCAAGATGTTGCTGAAAATATGGCTGAAGCCGCGGCTAATCGAGCTGTTCAGAACTATGATGCTGCCGTTCGAGCGACAGCTACACAAGCTGCTCACGATGCTGCTGTTGCAAGATATCTGCTCTCAAGGCGGGATGCTCGTAATCACGAACAAGCCTTGTATGATGCCCGCCAAACTGCTCGTTTTGCTGTTAATAATACTTATATCAATGCTCGTGTTAACAGGGTTGTTAATGGCACCGATATTGCCGAGCAAATTAGTCGAACTGTTACTGGTTCAATTAGTCAATATTATCAAGATCAACAGCCTCAAATTACTTCCGCTCGTGGAACCATAAAGTCTGTGAGTTACAAAACAGCTGAGCTGATAGGTGTGATGGCTCAGGCTATTGCACAGTTGGTGTTGTTGCCGTTTGCGTTTGTGTTTGGTCCGCTGGTTGGTGTGCTTGCGTGGCTGATATACGCTGGTATCTCGTATTACCAGACAGGTAAAGCAAAAGGCACTGCGAAATTTGGTGCGCGACTTTCGCTTTTAGCGCCTTATTTTGTCTTAGAAGGGATAAAAGTTGCGCTCTGGGCAGCGCAACGGGGTGGCTTTCTCACTTTTGTTAAAACATTATTTGAGATGCTCAAGGAATTTGGTGAGCGTCACAGTGTAGAGGAAACAAATTGGGATCCTGCTTGGTATACACACGATCCCATTGAAATATCTTTAAAAGTGGTATTGGGCTTTTTCCAATCTGTATTTGCTATCTCCATCGGTCTTGGACTGTCTTTTGCGCTGATGGGTGTGCTCGTTCCCAGCGCTGTGATGATTGGACTGTTAAATGGGCTCAGAGAGACATGGCGAGGGACAGAAGGCCCGATGAGTGTGCTAACTTTCTGGTTTCGTTTTCCCTTTAATCTTATTCACTCAACCTTAATAGCTGTTTTCACGGGCATATCCTTATCATTACAAGTTGGTAGCATGATCTTTGAACCTAAGGATGGGAGTTATTTGCAGATGGAGCGTGCGCCGGATCGTGGGCTCAAAGGAATCTATGCAGACAAAGAAATGTATATGATGCTCAGCAGCGTTGGTCGATTCCGTCGCGTGACGACAAGCATATGGTATCTTTGGACAGCGGTGGCAAGAAGAGCAAGGGAGATACCCTTTTCTGTCTCAGATGTGCCGCCTCCCCTGTTAGCGTCTGCGCCTGTGGTTGAAAATGTGGCTCAAACAATGAAGATAAAGCGGTTCATTGGGTTTTCCTGCAACGAACGTGACTCCCTCCCTGATAACGCATTCCGTGGGGTGAGAAGTGTTGGTGCGCGAGTGGCAGGTGTAGCAGATGGTGGTCTTTTCCGCCGTCAGAGACGTCACAGGGTTCCTACGGCACCGCAAGCACGACCTCGTTGACGATATATTTTCTCCCGGAAGGGGCGTTGTTGAATAAATCGGAGATGTTCTGTGGAGCACTCGGTGTAACCGAGCCGCGACCGTGAGGGAGCGTCACATGAATCTGATAAAAGCTGGTGTATAACAGTGCAACATTTTAACCACTATAAGGCAATTTAGTATCATAAAGTAAGAAATTTCAGCTAAAAGTTATAGCACAGTGACGCTCCCTCACGGTCGCGGCTCGGTAACGCTATGTGACTCCCTGCCGGTCCCTAGCAGATCAATGCACCACTCGTTTTGTGTAGAAGAGATTGACATTTTGGCCTATTTTTGTTAAATTTCAGCTGGAAATCGGCTATAACATAATGATTTTTTCGTGGATTTGGTTAATAAAGACACAAAGAACGAAGATGAGGAGATGACATGTTTAATCGTAGTAGTACAGCCCCTGCTAGAAAGCTCGCACCTCTTAATCAGGAAGACCATTCAGCAGTGTTTGCGCTACTTCAAGAATACAGTGCGTCAAATCGCAGCGGACGTGCGCCAGTCTTTTACTTGGAAGAATATAATAGTGATAACAATCAAATTACCACAACAATAGCGGTTGTTTGGCTACCAAATGATTCTTGCCCCGAAAGCTTGGTGGAATCCTTTTATCTTGTATTGGGAGAGACTGTTGCTGAGAGCACTCTTGTCTCTGAGCAGAATAAGGTTTTCCAGCAACAGATAGCGATGCTTAGAGAACAGATCTCTTCTAACTTAGCTAAAATGAGAAGCAACCTTACCCCTCCAGCTCACCTGACACTAATGATAAGAAAGTACCAAGCAGCCCTTTCGGCGCTCAATACAATCATTTCTGAGATTAAGATGCCTGATCAAAGTCATTCTGATGCAGTTGACTCCGTACCTGTTGATGCACCTCCTATAGACAACCATGGTACCGCTGCAGCGCCTGTTGTTGAGCAAGTTTCTCCACCAGTTATTACTGATGAAGTTAGAACTGAAGCTCTCGCTGTTGCTGAAAGGGCAGCTGCTGCAATTTTTCGACAGTATGATGATGACGCAAGAAAGTATCTCCGTGACCCTGCTACTCAGGCTGCTAAAGCGGCTGCCCTTCGGATAGTTCCTGATTCTGTCGCTGTTAGTATCGCTGAAGATGCTTGCAACCTAGCTTATCAAGCTGCTGTACAGCAGCAGGCTGATACTGAGGAAGCTCGTCGAGCCCTCGCTGCTCAAACGGCCGAAGAAGCTCCTGCCGAACGAGTTCGACTTCAAGCCGAAGCTGCAGCTGCTCGAGCTTATCAAACGGCTATAAGTAGTGGTTTTTATGACCCTCAACGGCATGCCAATGACGCTGCTCGTGCAATTTTTGTTGCTACTACTGCTCCCGCTGATGTTGTCACCAGATTTGCTGGTGCAGCTGCTCAACTAGCCAGGAATAATTATGAAGCAGCTCAAGAAGCTCAACGCGCAGCTCAAGCAGCTGAACGCGCTGCCGCTCAAGAAGCTCGACGCGCTGCTCAAGCTGAGAATGCCCGCATCGCAAATAATCAAGCTCGCGTTCGTAATGCGCGTCGCACCACCACTTCTGTCGATTACAAAATAGCTGAGCTGATAGGTGCGATGGTTCAGGCTATTATTCAGCTTGTGTTGTTGCCGTTTGGAATAATATTGGGCGCAGGGTTTGGGTTGCTGGCATGGGGAGTATATACTGCCCTGTCGTATAAGGGTGTTAGTGCAGCAGAGGGTTTTGCGCAATATAGCACTCGATTTGGGCTGTTAGCGCCTTATTTTATATTAGAGGGGATGAAAGTAGGACTCTGGGCGGCTCAGAGAGGCGGTTTACTTACTTTTCTACTGACGTTGTTTTCCATGGTCGGGGAATTTGCAGAACTTCATGGAAGAAGAGGTGAAAGACGAAATCCAGAATGGTACGAAGACAATCTCCTCAAGATGTCTGCAAAAGTGGTATTGGGCTTTTTTCAATCTGTATTTGCTATCTCTGTGGGTCTTGCGTTTTCTTTTGCGCTGATGGGCGTACTCGTTCTGGGTGCTGCAATAATAGGGCCGTTAAATGGTTGGAGGGAAACATGGCGAGGAACAGAAGGTCCGATGAATGCGTTAACTTTCTTCTTTCGTCTGGCCTTCAATCTTGTTCACTCAACCTTAGTAGCTGTTTTCACGGCAATCTCATTATCATTGCAAGTCGGCAGTATGATCTTTGAACCTAAGGATGGCAGTTATCCGCAGATGGAAGCTGCGGTAGATCGTGATCGTGCACTTAAAGGATTTGATGTAGATAAAGAAATGTATACAACATTAAGCCGCGTTGGTCGATTCCGTCGTATTACGACAAGCATATGGTATCTTTGGACGGCTGTGGAGAGAAGGAGAAGCGATTTGCCTTTCTCTGAAGCAGATCTCACACCAGCACCTGCTCCTGCAGGAGCTGCTGCTGGTGATATGAATCAGACAATCAGAATGAAGCGCTTCGTTGGGTATTCTTTCAAAGAACCTGATTCTCTTGACCGTACTGCATTCGCCACGATCGAGAGCGTTGGCCGACGGCTGGACCAAACCCGCCAACATAGCGGCAGCCTCTTTACTCGCCAAGGATACGCCAGGGTTGTCAGACAAGCGCCGCTGCGGCCGCGGTAGTAATAGGTATACAGACAAAACCGAGCTGCAACTGTAAAGAAGTGTGTAGCTGATTCCGAAACGTCTGTTGCTAAACAAGCAACGCATTCTCCTTAAGAGTAGGCAGCACATCGAGCGTCTGCGCGTAATGCATCGGGCCGCCACGGAAAGGCGCAAAGCCCGTGCCAAATACCATACCGGCGTCAATGAGATCAGCGTCTGCAACAACGCCTTCCTGCAGACAGGCAAAAGATTCATCTAGCATGCAAGAAACCAAACGTTTTGCAATATCCTCCAATGGTTTGTCGTAAGGTACAATATCTCCTTTAATTTGCTTACCACGCTTATCATACTGATAAAAGCCCTGCCCTGTTTTACAGCCCAAGTGACCCTGTTGTACAACATCAATCAATTGTTGCGGAATAGCCCTGTGGTAATATTGATTCAAATTTTGTGCCACAGAAAGACAAACATCTAAGCCAACTTTATCTGCTAAGGTAATGGGCCCCATGGGCATACCAAAATCCAACATCGCTTTGTCAATGGCAGTCATCGGTATCCCTTCTTTTAAAAGCGCAACACTTTCCAATAAATAAGGCATTAAAATACGGTTAACCAAAAATCCTGGACTACTCTTTACCGGTAACGGTAGCCGATCTATCTGACGTACAAAACTGGTTGCTTGTTCTACCACTGTTTTATTCGTACGCTGATCAGACACAATTTCAACTAACAACATTTTCGAAACAGGATTAAAGAAATGTATCCCAACAATGCGATTAGGTTGCTGTAAATCAGCACCGATTTCATCTAAAGGAATACTGGAGGTGTTGCTTGCTAAAACAGCCGTTGGTTTAGCACGCAATTCAAGATCTTTGAAAATAGCGCGTTTTACCGCAATATTTTCTACGGCAGCTTCTATCACGACATCCGCTTTGCCAACACCTAATCCCGACACATCTGGAATGAGACGATCCATCGCTTGCTGAACTAAATAATCTTCTTTCAGTATTTCTTTAAAGAGGCTATAGGCACGTTTAATCGCCTGCGCAATCACTTCAGGTTTTAAATCTTGCAAGGTGACGGTAAACCCTCTTAACGCACACCAAGAGGCAATATCACCACCCATGGTGCCGGCACCCACAACATGCACGTGATGCACCGCAAAGTCGACTTGTTTTGCTAATCCCTTTAACCTTTCCTGTAAAAAGAAAATGCGCACGAGATTGCGAGACGTCTCGCTAAAAAATAAATTACCGCAGCTCCTTGCTTCCAGGGTATAGGCTTCTTTTGTTTCAACGCCCACACGTTCCCAGTTATCTAAGACGTAGAAAGGCGCAGGATAATGTAAGCGACTCACTTTTTTCGCAAGTTTTTTACGCATCACATGCGCAATGATTTGACGAGGAATTTTTTTATCACAAAAAGCCTGAAGGGCATTCATCTGACGTTTCTCAGGTGCATGCAAAATATAATATTTCGCCGCTCGCACCAGTTGTCGTTTCGGCACTGCTGCATCTACCACACCCAACTTCGCCGCTGCTTTTGCACTTAAGGTGCGACCACTTAATGCGAGACTTAAGCCTTGAAAACAACCTATTATTCGCGGCAAGCGCACAGTGCCACCCCAGCCAGGATGTATGCCTAATTTCACTTCAGGCAAGCCTAGGCGCGTCTTTGTATTATCTTCTGCGACGCGATAACGACAGGCTAAAGCCAGCTCTAATCCACCACCTAAACAAAAGCCACTGATCATCGCCACCGTAGGCATTTTCAAACTTTCTAACTGAAATAAAATGTTTTGCCCGTAGGTTAATATATCAATGGCTTCCGCTGTATTTTTGAATTTTGCAAATTGGGAAATATCTGCACCTGCAACAAAACCACTTTTTTTACCAGATGTTAGCACAACACCTTTATGCATGGTATCAACCATTAAGGCATTCAGAATATGCGAAAGCTCCGTTATCACTGCAGCATCAATGGTATTAGCGGATGCATCCTTTTTATCAAAAATAACCCACAAAATATTATCTTCGTCTGTTTGTAATCGCCAATTCTCGTAGGATTGTGTCGTTTTCATATCGATACTCCAGAAACATTTTCAATTAACATCGCCCCACCCTGCCCGCCACCGATACAGATCGTTGCAATACCACGTTTTGCCTGCTGCCTACGCAAGGTTTCTGCCAGATGCAAAACAATGCGCGCACCACTGGCACCAACAGGGTGTCCTAATGCAATCGCACCACCATCGACATTTAATTTTGCCTGATCCAGCGAACCCAACGCTTGCGATAACCCTAATTTTTGACGGCAGAAATCTTCATTTTGCCAAGCAGCAAGACAAGCTAACACTTGCGCAGCAAACGCTTCATTAATTTCCCAATAATCAACATGTTGCATGTTCATATTTTGCTTTTTAAGAAGCATGTGGGTCGCATACACAGGACCCAATCCCATCTCAGCAGGATCTACACCTGCCCACGCTACATCGACTATCTTGGCGAGGACGGGCAATTGATACTTCTTCACAGCATCAGCACTTGCTAAAAGCAACATCGCTGCGCCATCTGACACTTGAGAGCTGTTGCCCGCTGTGACACTGCCAAATTTTTTATCAAAAAAAGGCTTTAATTGACTGAGTTTCTCCAATGTGGTGTCGTGACGCACACCATCATCTAGCTGATAACAATCGCCATGGTTACCAAAAGTCGCTTTTACCTCTGTTAAATGCTTCTCTTTTTGCGCTGCGATAACCAATTGATGGCTCTGTAAAGAAAACGCATCCATTTGTTCGCGCGTAATATGAAAACGATACGCTAAATTTTCTGCTGTTTGCCCCATACTCAAATTCACAATTGGATCATGTAATCCTTGTAACAAGGCAATCACAGGCTTCAAATAAGTTGGTCTAAACTGCGTCCATATTTTTAATTTTTCTTTCCACCCTTTGGCACTTGATAATTGGGCAAACCAAGCTGTCATGCGCTCATTAAATAATAAGGGCGCACGGCTCATGGCTTCTGTGCCACCTGCTAATACCAAATCATGACGACCGCTGGCAATATCTTTCATAGCGCTATCAATAGCCTGCATGCCAGAGGCACAATTACGTTGTACTGTCCATCCCGGTACAGCATCACCACAACCTAAACGCAATGCAACGATACGACCAATATTTGTTTCTTTAGCACTCGGCATCACGCAACCGATCACCACTTCATCTAGATCTGTTGGCAAGAAAGTGTGACGCGCTAATAATTCTCTCCCAGCTTGCACTGCTAAATCAGACGCTGAAAAAGGCCCTGGTTTGGCTTTTGCCTTCAAAAAAGGCGTGCGCGCACCATCTACAATATACACATCACGTTTCATTGTTCCTGTCATCGTTTTATCCTCAAGCTATGACTTCACTTAAATCAAATGAAAACTCATTTACCTTTATAATTTCAGCACTTAGCCTTTCAAAGGCAAGTAGATTTTTGGCTTCCTGGCTAGAAAGTATATTTGCCGTTTCAGCCGCTGCAATACGCTCTTTTGTGTTTAGATAAGCAGGTATCACCCCTATTTGCACCGCCTTATACACTTTCTTTATCAGCGGCTCCATTGCCGCTGCTTGTGACAATGCGAGATCCAGGCGATGCGGTAACTCTGCTGGATCGGTACTTTGATAACAATATTGCGTTAATCGATCCCGTAGGGCAGAAGGTGTTAGCATCGGTGCCACAATAGCCGCGCATAATGAATCGCACGGCGGTCTATAAGCCTGCCCCCAGGGGAATACGATAATCCTTAACAGCCTGCCCAACCAACGCTTAGGAAAATTCTGACAAATGCCATCAAACGCAAGTTGTATCTTATACAAGTTTTGTCGAATCCCCCAACAAACATAGTCGACTTCTGCCATTGGTCTACCGTGATCATGGTAATACTTTAACACAGCAGATGCTAAATATAATTGACTTAACATATCTCCTAAACGCGCTGATAAACGCTCTCTGCGCTTTAATTGACCGCCTAATAACATTAAGCTAATATCTGATACTAAAGCTAAGGCGGCACTCATACGGGTTAATTGCCGTTCCAATCGTTTAATGCGTCTTTGATTTCTGCTTGCGAAAATCAATCGCCCGCCTGTTAGCCCATAGGCAATACTTCTCATCAGGTGGCTGATAAAGTAGCCTGCGTGTGACATCAGCACACGATCGAGTGCTGCAATGTCAACCTCAGGTGCCGACAGTATCGCCATTTCTTGCAGCAAATAAGGATGACAACGTAAAGCACCTTGACCAAAGATAATAAGATTCCTTGTGAGAATATTCGCACCTTCAACGGTAATGCTAATAGGCACACACATATGCATGCTTGCTAAAAAATTACGTGGCCCTAATTGCACCATTTGTCCAGCATGCACATCCATTGCATGTGCAGTCACTTGTCTACACAATTCCGTCATATGGTATTTGGCAATAGCAGATACCACAGAAGGATTAATATTCAAATCAACTGCACCCGCGGTCATCATGCGCGCTGCTTCAATCACATAGTGGTAACCCACAATATTCCCTAACGCTTCTTCCACACCTTCGAAAGCGGCAATCGGTACGTGGAATTGTCTACGTATTTGCGCATAGGCTGTGGTATAACGCGCTGCCATTTTTGCGCAAGCAGTAGAGAGCGCTGGTAAAGAAATAGAACGACCAACAGAGAGGCATTCCATGAGCATTCGCCATCCTGCACCTATTTTTTCTTTGCCACCAATGACCCAGTCTAAGGGGATAAAAACATCTTTGCCGCGCGTGGGTCCATTTAAGAATGCCTGACGTAAGGGATAATGTCGTGTACCAATTTCAACACCAGGATGGGTAGTGGGAATCAAACACAATGTGATGCCGAGTGTGGTATCGCCGCCCAATAATTTTTCTGGATCGTACAGTTGCACTGCCAGTCCTAGCACGGTTGCAATCGGTGCGAGCGTGATATAGCGTTTATCCCACTGCAAACGAATGCCAATGATTTCCTCGCCTTTATAATGACCTTTGCAAATCACACCTGTATCTGTCATCGAACCTGCATCACTGCCCGCATCCGAGCCTGTTAAGGCAAAGCATGGGATATCCGTACCATCGGCCAAACGAGGCAAGTAATGCTGCTTTTGCGCAGTTGTGCCGTAATGCGACAATAACTCTGCAGGACCTAAGGAATTTGGCACCATGGTGGTCACCGCAGCACTTAAACACCGTGAAGCAATTTTTGTAATCACTGTGGAATGTGCAATAGCAGAGAACCCCCTGCCCCCGTATTCCTTCGCAATCATCATTCCGAAAAATTTCTCGCGCTTTAAGTAATCCCAAACAGGCGGTGGTAAATTGTTATCATTGTTCGTAATTTGCCAATCATCCAGCATACCGCACAATACTTCTACTTGCTGATCAACAAACTGCTGTTCTTCTTGTGTTAACTGAGGCTTGGGGAATTCAAACAATTTTTTCCAGTTTGGCCTGCCAGAAAACAATACCTTCTCCCACCAAGTATCCCCTGCTTCTATTGCTTCTTGTTCGGTCTTGCTAATACTGGTTGGTATTTTTTTTCTCAGCGATGGTAACAATGGAGCGATCAATAATTGCTGTCTTTTCTTCTTTAGACAAAAAAAACAAACAGCAGTGAGATACAGTAGCCAAAAAATAACAAAGGGAAGTGCCGAAAAATAACCAAACCAACTGCATGCAAATCCTGCAGCACCGATGATGATCATCCATACCAGCAAAGGAAGTGGAAAAAAAGCCATTGACCATACCAATACTAATATGACAAGCGTACCGACCATTCTTGCTTCCTTGTAAAATTTCAGTAGCGAATTATTATCCTACAACAAACGGCAACAGATTTACTACTCGCTTATTTCTGCTCTCTTTCTCCGCAAGCCTTATGCTACTTACTCACAGATTCTGTGGATAACTCTGTGTATAAGCTCTGATAAAACACGCTAAAACGCTATGCCACAACCGTTTTAACTGAGAGGGCAGTAAATGGACACAAGTAAATACTTTAATATAATCAATGTGTTATATTACACTCATCGGCTTAACCTGTTGATTGAATGCCAAATTAGAACAAAGAAACGAAAATACCCTGTGTTGTGAACAAAACTGATGCTGCGATTGTTAACTAATCTCATTTCCGTAAAATGCCTTCAATTTTTGCATCATCACATGCGCTGGTGATTGTCTCGCAAAAGCGGTCTGTAGATCATCTGTCCATTGACCTGTTTTCAGGTTAACCAAAATAGGAATATGCTTTTCTTGTTTGGGATACAGTGCCAATATCCAGTTAGCATACAGATCCGCATACTGCTTACTTGCATTAATAATAGGCACAGCACTTTCCTTAACACGTAGACGCGTAGTCAAAGGATCGATTTCAAATAGCGCAACCCCCTCGAGTAGCACTTGCCGTATGTCTGGTTGTACTGCATGAATGGCTGGTGGGCTAAAATCAGTTTCTAGCAATAAATGTCGGGGGGGTAATACGTTACGCTGGCCATTGAGTAAACCCAGCAAAGACGCGCCATCAGCCACCTTCAAAGGCAAATGCAATAACGCCAATACAGTTGGTTTAATATCAAGCAAAGATACGCTTTCTGTAACTAATCTAGCCTTCATCTTCACGCCGTAGCGTTTCCATGCGAACAAGGTTCGATATTGCGTCATACTCAACACATCCGTACCGTGACCAACCGATTGATCAACGGGTTCACGTGTCACGCCCATTGTGTAAAATGCAGGGATTGATCGCTTGGGGACAAATAAGGCTGGTTGCGTCACACGATCCCCAGGTAATTCCAATGCTTCACCATGATCTGATAACAGAATAACAACGGCATGGTCTAATAAATGTCCCTTCTCTAATAAAGTAAAAAAATCCTTCACTTGACGATCCACACGTACAACGCTAGCAGCGTAGCGTTCTACGACACTCAATTTCCCTTGTGGGACTGTTGACCACACATAGGGTGTATGCGGTAAACAAAAATGTATTGCCAAAAACAAAGGTTTGCTGTGGTGTGATGTTAATGCAGGCTTTAGAAGGTGAATAAAACTATCTGGATCATAAGTGAAGTAAACAGGACGATTGGCAAAGCTAAAAGGAAACAAGAACTGACCCACTGCTGTATTCACAATGACATTCGATAAGGGAAAATCGTTGAAACTACCTAATAAGAAGTCATTTAATCCAATGGGTGGCGTCAAGCGATGGTCAAATCCCATGTTGTTATCAATGTTGCTAAAACGTGTTTCATCTGTCGCAAACCAAGTTTCATAACCATGGTGCTGCAAAACCCGAGCTAAGGTATCTAAATTTTTTGCCTGTGGTTGTGGTGATAAGACAGAGCGAATATGCGTATGTAAGGGATACTCTCCTGTTAAGATGCTTACCCAAGAGGGAAAAGTTCTAGCCAGTGGTGTCGTAGCGTGTGAGAAAACAACTGCTTCTTTTAAAAAAGAATCGATAAAAGGCGTAGGTATTGTTTTGCCAAATAATCCTGTAAAATCAGGACGTAAAGAATCGATACCAACAATAATAATATTAGGTTGATCATCCGTCGCTGCTGAATAAGAGACTGGTTTTAAAAAATAAGATGCCGCATACACAGCCAACCCCACTGCTAATAACATAATAGCAGCCATTTTCAGGGTAGCGCGTTGCGCGAAGAGCCACTTGGTGAAGCCGAATAAAACACAGATAAAGCACATTATCCAACCGAAGGTGAGCGCCGCTATCACATAAGGAAGGGAAATGCTCGGTATCACAGAAGAAGTGATGATATTAAATTTTGCATTTGGATAAGCGTACTGGTTAATCACCAGGATAGTCATGATGCCGCACATCCATAATATGATACCTGCATAAACGACTTTGTGTTGCGATAGATAAAATAAATGTGATAGTAGCAATGTCATGACTGTGATAAACAAACAAAACAAGGCGTGCACGGCCAATTGAGCGAAGATAAAATAAAAAATACCGGGCAATGCGTTGATTGGCAATGTTAAATGGTTGCTAATATATGTGTCTAGAAATTCATATTGTGCTAAATAATCACGATAGAGTATCAAATAAAAACTGATTTCTATTAATAAAAAAAAGCCAGTGAGTAAGGAAAGATAAAAAAAGAGCTGGCGAAATGATGCGCTATGCATGTGATTTCAGTTCATCTGGATCAAAATCATCGACGGCAATCACTTTACTACGTGCTTCATCAGCTGCCAGATAAAGATGGAATTGCTCATGACTGATAATATTTGTATCGAATGCTGCTTGAGCTTGCTCTCTGAGTGTGTAGCCAGTAATTTTCTCTTCTTTAACAGCCGCTCTGATTATCTTTTCTATGGGTTCTGATGCAATCACTTTCAGTAACGCATCTTGTACATCAGCTAAGCTATTTTGGGGCACAGCTGTTAAAAATGCGCCTTCAGCCAATCGGTCTCTGCTTGCCGATGGATTCAATAAGATCTGAGCAACCTTATGCTTGATTTTATCGTTAGGTTTAGAAAACCGCTGCCCCCAGGGAAAAATCATGACTTTCAATAGCCAAGCAATCGTGCGATAGGGAAAAGCACGAATAAGCCCATCAAAACTTTCTTGAATTTCAAACAAACAATGCAGAGAAGCATATTTCACTAATGCTAAATCTTCTGACTGTTTGCCTTGATTCTCATAATGTTTCAGTACAGCAGACAACAAGTAGAGATAGCTCAGTACATCGCCTAATCTGGCAGAAATGCTTTCCTTACGCTTTAAATTGCCGCCATAGCAAAGCATGCTGACATCCGAGAAGAAAGCAAGCGCTGAGCAAAAACGCGTTGCTTGTTGGAAATAGCGTTTCATCTTACCAGCAGGCGCCCTGACAAATACGCCGCTTGTGATACTCAATACGAGTGTGCGCCACGCGTTAGATAGTGCAAATCCAATATGCCCAATAATAGCATTATCAAAGCGTATCAAAGCTTGCTTCTGATCGTGCAGCCGTACCGCTTCTAACTCTTTCATTAAGAAAGGATGACAACGCATCACACCTTGCCCGAATATAATCATATTGCGCGTTAAAATATTGGCACCTTCCACGGTGATACCAATAGGTGTTGCTTCATAACTGCGACCAATATAATTATGTGGCCCCAAACAAATGCCTTTGCCGCCATGCACATCCATACTGTCTGATGCGACTTTGCGGCCAAGTTCTGTGACATGGTATTTAGCAATAGCAGAAGCAACCGCTGGCTTTTGGCCGGCATCGATTGCTCTCACAGTGAATAAGCGTGTGGCATCCATCATATAGGTTAAGGTAGCGATACGTGCGAGATATTCTTCTACACCCTCAAATTTACCAATGGCTGAATTAAATTGTCTGCGTATTCGCGCATAAGCACCTGTGGTATAGGTGGCCATCTTAGCGCCGCCCACAGAAAATGCAGGTAAGGAAATCGCTCTGCCTGCTGCCAAACATTCCATTAACATCACCCAGCCTTCGCCTACTTTGTTTATACCACCAATGACCCAATCCAGCGGAATAAAAACATCTTTGCCTTGTATAGGACCATTTTGGAAAGGCATATTTAAGGGAAAATGCCTGCGACCAATGGTTATCCCGCGTGTCTCGCGTGGAATAAGCGCACAGGTGATACCAATATCTTCTTTTTTACCAAGTAACTGCGAAGGATCGTATAATTTAAACGCCAGTCCTATCACTGTTGCGACAGGTGCAAGCGTGATATAGCGTTTATTAAAATTAAGTTTGATTCCTAAGGTGCATTTGCCACCAAAATCATCCCAGCAAACGATACCATGATCTGTCATCGACCCTGCATCAGATCCCGCTTCAGGCGACGTTAAAGCGAAACAGGGAATATCTGTGCCTTTTGCTAAACGTGGTAAATAATGTTTTTTCTGCTCTTCCGTGCCGTAATGCAACAACAATTCAGCGGGGCCTAAAGAATTGGGTACAGCAATCGTTGTTGCAGCCACTAAACTACGACTGCTGACTTTAATAAGAATTTGTGAATGTGCATAAGCAGAAAAACCCTTGCCGCCATATTGTTTGGGAATGATGAGTGCAAAGAAACCTTGTTCTTTTAAGTACGTCCAGACAGCAGGCGGTAAATCTAAGCGACGATGTGTAATATCCCAATCATCAATCATCTGACACAGCGCATCTACAGGTCCGTCCAGAAAGGCCTGCTCTTCTGTTGTCAGTTGTGACTGCGGCAAAGCAAGTAAAGTTTGCCAATTGGGATCACCGCGGAACAAATCTCCTTCCCATGTGACCGTGCCAGCTTTAATAGCAGCACGTTCCGTGCGTGACATTGCAGGCATCACAGCAACATAGAAACGGAAAAGGAATTTTGAGAAGAGTTGTCGACGCAAATACTTAATATTGAGTAGCGAAAAAAATGCGAGATAGGTGATCCAACTGATTTGTACACCTACGCTAAACCCAGCGTACTTTGTGAGTAGGGCCAGCAGTAAGGCAAAGCTGATGCTCCAAATAAGCAGAGAAGCACGCCGGTAGGCAAGCACACCAGTCGCTAAAAGAAAAACAACCCACCAAATGAGCAGCATGGACATAGATGTTCCTACTATAGAAATGCCTCTCCTACTCCTTTACAGCGTAAATACCAGGCACGTTACGCAAATTCTCTTCATAATCCAAGCCAAAACCAAAAAGGAACCTATCTTCTGTGGTCATACCAACATAATTGGGTTCAAAGGTGACACCCGGCTCACGCACACGGTTTTTACTCACCAGCACAGCGGTATGGATGGCTTCAGCCTCTGCTTGCTGGCAGTAGTCAATAATAGCAGAGAGCGTTAGGCCGCCATCCATAATATCGTCCACAATCAGTACGGTTCTTCCTTTCAAGGATTGACGCGGCTCAACCAGCCAGTGTAAATCCCCCCCTCGCATCGCACCACGATAGCGAGTGGCGTGGATATAATCTATTTCTAGGGGAAAATGAAGCTTGGTTACTAAATGACCAGTTGTGATTAACGCACCCGTCATCACAGCAATAATGATAGGGTTTTTATCCTGTAGATCCAAGGTAATGGCTTTTGCCATCCGATCTAGCGCTTCATTGATTTCTGTTAGGCTATATAAGCACTCAGATTGCTCAATGATTGAGTGAAATTTTTTAACAAGATCCATATATACACCGTTTAATACCGCCTGCAGTTGAGAATACGGTTTTTGCTAAGCAAATTGCAAGCTATTTCAATAAGCCTTGTCTTTAGGCAGCAAATGACCCAATAATGTAGCAAATATTGAGTGATATGGTGACCTATGAACCAACCAGCAGAGCTAAAAACCATCCGTGACTTTCTTCGCTATGCAACCAGCGTTTTCAATGAAGCAGACTTATACTATGGGCATGGTACAGATAACGCTTGGGATGAAGCTGTTGCATTGATATTGCATACGCTCCATCTACCACATGACATTAACGCAGCTGTCTTAGATGCGCAACTGATTGAAAAAGAGCGCCAGGCTATTTTTCAATTGATTCATCGACGTATCACAGAGCGTATTCCTGTGGCTTATCTGACACATGAGGCGTGGTTTAACGGCCTTTCTTTTTATGTGGATGAGCGTGTACTCATTCCCCGTTCTTCTATTGCTGAACTGATTGAAGAGCAATTTCAGCCTTGGATTGAAGTAGATCGTGTGCATCATATTTTAGATTTATGCACGGGCAGTGGTTGTATTGCGATTGCTTGTGCAAAAGCTTTCCCTGAAGCCATTATTGACGCCAGTGATATTTCAGAAGAAGCGCTAGCTGTTGCAAAAATCAATGCGCTTAAGCATTTTGTTGATGAGCAAGTGCATCTGCATCAATCAGATTTGTTTAACACTTTACCCATACAGCAGTACGACATTATTATCAGTAATCCACCTTATGTAGGTGCAGACGAAATGGCGATTCTTCCTAAGGAATATCACCACGAACCCGCTATTGGGCTGGAGGCTGGCGAAGATGGTCTAGATTATGTGGTGCAAATCATGCGCGAGGCAAAGCACTATCTTAAGCCAAAAGGGTTATTGATTGTTGAGGTTGGCAATAGCGAAGCTGCATTGATGGAACGCTTTCCGGATTTACCGTTTACGTGGATGACTTTCAAAAATGGGGATACGGGGGTTTTCCTGTTAACGGCGGAAGAGTTGAGGGATATGGATATTACGGATGAATAATCTTAGGGTCTGTTGACAATAATTCTGAGCGCGTGAATGGGTTCTGGCATGAGGTCCGCTAGAAGCGCATAAATCTCACGGTGAGCCGCCACTTGCGACATACTATTGAAGTACGATGCCGAAATAATAATAGCAAAATGACGCCCCCCACCCTGATGTCCCGCATGTCCCACATGCTGATCACTTTCATCGATGACTTCTAGGCGGGAAGGCACAAACGCCTTTTCTAAACGTGCTGCTATTAAAAGACGACGGCCTGAATTGTTCATGGTTCTTTTCTCTCCTTCTCCGTTCCCTCAATCCGCCCTGTCGGGCACCTTACCGAGCCGCGACCGTGAGGGAGCGTCACATGAATATTATAAAGTAAGAAATTTCAGCTAAAAGTTATGTGCAGTGACGCTCCCTCACGGTCGCGGCTCGGTTACACCGAGTGCCTCCCAGAGCATCTCCAATTTATTCAACAACGCCCCCACAGATGGACGTTTCCATGTTGTTACTCTCCACTTGGGACGATAAAACGCATGAGATAGACCGCCTGAAAGATACTAAACATAAACAACGCAGCTGTAATACCGTAAAACTTGAAATTGACCCAGGCATCATTACTCAAATAATAGGCTACGTATAAATTAATGCCTCCTAGAATGATAAAAAACACTGCCCAACTGATATTGAGCTTCTTCCACACGATAATTGGAACCGTTCCTTTATTTTCTATCGCGTTTTCCATAAAACGCTGCATAATCGGTTTTTTGGTAAAAAATTGACTGCCAATAATGAACAACGCAAAGACCCAGAAAACAACTGTTGGTTTCCATTTCACAAAAATAGGATTATGAAAATATAATGTCATCCCCCCAAAAAAGACAAAAACGCCCAGGGTAACGAGTTGTTTACGATCCCATTTGCCTAACCAATAACGGCTAGCTAATACCTGTATTAAGGTGGCAATGATGCCCACAACGGTAGCAACATAGATATCATAAAGCTTGAAAGCAATAAAAAATAAAAAGACGGGAAAAATTTCATAGAAAAACTGCATACCCTTATATTCCTTTTTCGACCAGTGGGTATATTATAGCAAGTATGACAAAAAAATCTAAACCTACTGAGCATGATCTCGAGATTTTTCACAATGCTGTGACGGACGCAACGCCACTCAAAATAACGAAAAGACGCCTCCTTTCACCTAAGAAATTGCCTAAATATCCGCCACAACGAGAGCCAATTTATACACCACTTGGCCTGAATGAGAGCAAAGACATTCCAACTGTCGGCGGAGAAACATTAATTACATATAAACAAGCGGATATAGCCAATAAAATACTTCGCAAATTAGGTAAAGGTCAATATACTGTGGATGCAACTTTGGATTTGCATGGGATGACGGTCGAGGAAGCTTTTCAGGCAGTTGACCACTTCTTGCAAGCCTGTTTAGCAGACGGTTTTCGCGTTGTACTGATTGTTCATGGTAAAGGACATCATAGCGATCAACCTACACTGAAGAACAAACTAAACCAGTGGTTACGGCATCTACCTCTTGTACTTGCTTTTTGCTCAGCAGGTCCAACGCACGGTGACCGGGGCGCAATGTATGTGTTATTGAAACGTAATAGAGAGGAGTCAACGATTGGATAAAAAGAGTGCAATTATCATTGGTATCTCTGGCGCGTCTGCTTCGGGAAAAAGCTTACTTGCAAACACGATTGTTAATGAATTAGGCTCTGATCAAGTCGTTGTGATCTCCGAAGATTCTTATTATAAGGATCACAGCAATATTCCCTTAGAAGAACGCACAAAAATCAACTATGACCACCCAGATTCTATTGATCATGAATTGTTACACCAGCATTTGCTGCAGCTGCAGGCCGGAGAATATATTGAGGTTCCCATCTATAACCATGCGATGCATGTACGCGAAAAAGCGACGCGTTCTATTGGGAAACACGCCATTATTGTATTAGAAGGTATTTTGCTTTTTGTAGAACCTGACTTAAGAGAGCTCATGGATATTCGTATTTTCATGGAAACCTCTCTGGATATTTGTTTTATTCGCCGCTTAAGACGAGATACCACAGAAAGAGGTCGTTCCCTGGAATCTGTTCTCAAACAGTACGAAGAAACAGTGCGTCCTATGTATTTACAGTTTATTGATCCCTCTAAACGCTACGCTGATTTAATCGTCCCACGCGGCGGCGGCAACCGTATTGCCATTGATATGATCAAAGCGAAAATGCGAGAATTATTGGGAAAGCTAAAGAGCTAAAATGCGTGCTCTTGAACAGCATTTTGCTTTACTTAGATTTTTACTTAGATATCGTAGACCAGCTGCGCACCCACCAAGTCTATACCTGTGCCCACACTACCATTCGTATGCACGGCACCTAAAGCTGCAGGCAGCGTGATATTAATAGGCACAGATCGCGTAAACACATGCGCATAAACCAGATCTAAAGCCAGTTTTTTTGCCATCTGGTAACGACCACCAATATTGAAACCAAGTTTTTCAGCATCCGGGAAACTGAGATCACGAAATTGATCATTCGTTGGTGTTTGTTCATATTTCACGGAACCACGTAACAACCATTGCTCACTCAGCTTATAATGCGCACCCAAACTGAAATCAAAGGTATTACGATAATCTTGCTGCAAGTTAACGTTTACCGTCGTCGCTGTTGGTAACATATAATTAAACCCATGGAGATTTCTCACCACACTCCATTGATCATACGAAACCGTACCCATCACTGCCCATAAGCAATTGATATCACGATAAAAACTGAATGTTGTTGTAGGCGGTAATATTAAATTGACCTTAAACTGATTGGTTTCAAAGGTTGGGGCTGTATTATTGACTACAAAGCTACTATAGCCGCCCAGATCCATCGTGATCTTTGAGCGATAGTTTAAACCAAATCGCGTTGCCTCATCCATGCGATATAACACACCAATATGACCACCCATGTTCCAATTATTCACTGAAATACGCGCAAAAGAATCGCCTGTTGTGCCACCCAAGCCCGCGGGTCCTTGCGTACGCCCAAACTTTTCTTGCTGGAGTGCAAAATAGTGGAAATCAGGACCTAAACCAATCGACCATTGGCTATTTATTCTTGCTGCCAAACTGGGCGCAATATCAATTGTTCTGGTATAAATCCTATCAAGGTCGTAGCGCACAACCGATCCTGGGCCGTAATCTTCCATTAAACCCCAAGCAGGCACAACACTCAGCCCAAAAGCGTAACGACCGAGAAATGGAAGCGAATAATGCACAGCGGGTAACACAGAATTTGAATAAGATGAAGCCTTACCAACACCAGCAAAGCTAAAAGCCGCACCAAAAGGGCTCGGCGCTGTGGAAGTACCATGGAAGGTTGTACTTTCATACACATCAATTGCTGAACCTGTAATCTGTTGCGGTAAGTCAACCAAGCCGGCTGAGTTGTACCAGTTCGTCCCTGCATCTTCAACAACTGCCGCATCGCCAGAGTCAGCCAATACAGAAGGACTTTGAAATTCTAATTTATAGCCAGCTGCATGCGCATTTAAGGCACACAAGGCGAGCAAACTAAAAAAACTGGACTTTAACTTTAACAAAACACATGCTCCCTATGCTTTCTGATACATGGAAATATCCCTGTACGTACATAGTAGCTGAGTAAATAAGCAAACCTCAAGGGGTTTACTAAAATAATAGCCTTGGATGTAATGACAGCCTTCTTTTCGTAGAAATTGTAGTTGCGCCTCTTCCTCAACCCCTTCTGCTAAGGTGGTGACATTAAGTGCTTTAGCCATTGCTAAAATAGCGGACACGATTGCCATACTCTCTTTGTTAGCAGGAATATCTCTTACAAAGGATTGGTCAATTTTAATTTTATCAATTGCAAAACGCTTTAAATAACTGAGCCCCGAATACCCCGTACCAAAATCGTCAATCGATAGACTCAAGCCTATTTTCTTGCATTCAGATAGCAAATTGACTACTTTTTCATTAAGGATCGCTGTTTCAGTAATCTCTAATTCTAAAAATTTCGCATCGAGACCCGTATAAACTAATGCTCTTTTAATCACATCAAGTACGTCATCTTCTTGTAGTTGTTTTCCCGCAAAATTGACAGCGACTTTGAGATGCGGAAAGCCCATCTGATGCCAAATTTGCGTCTGTTGACAAGCTTCGCGAAGCACCCATTCACCAATTGGCACGATAAGTCCTGTTTCTTCAGCCATTGGTATAAAATGCGCAGGTGAAATGAAACCATGCACAGGATGTTTCCAGCGTATCAGTGCCTCCATACCATGGATCGTACCAGACTTTACATCGACTAATGGCTGGTAGTAGAGTAAGAATTGGTTATGTGAAAGCGCATTGTGTAAGTCGTTTTCTAAAGCCAGTTGCTTTGGGGTTTGCGCATTAATTTCTGAACGATAATATTCAATACGATTACCACCAAATTGCTTTGCCTGTAGCATAGCCGCTTCTGCATTGATTAAAAGAGATTGCGCATTATCACCATCTTGCGGATACCAACTCACACCCACGCTTGCTGTTAAATTGACAGATTGCTCATCAAGAAAAAAGGGCTCCTTCAATATGGCAAAAACATCTTTTAATTTATTTTGATCTTCTTTAGGATTGAACGAGGATAATAGGATATTAAAAGTATCTTTACGCGAAATAGTGATCATAGCGCTTAGTTTATTATCCTCTGAGGAAAAAGGTGAAAAAACTTTATTTAATCTATCTTTCATGGACAGCAAAATAGTATTATTTGCTTTTGGACCAAAGCTATCATTGAGCACTTCCATCCTGTTTAAAGAAAAACAAATCACAGCAAAATTTTTATTGTCGTTTTTAGATAAAGCAACAAGATCATGCAAATAATTCATAAATAAGCGCTGATTAGGCAGTCCTGTTAAAGAGTCATGGTTTGCTTGATAGCTGACCAAAGAATTTTCTAATTTTAACTTAAGAGAATCTTTAAACCATTGCGTGCTGCGTTTATTGATCAGCGCCATAAATACCATGTAGATAGTAGAAAAAAGCGCAACAAGTTTATAAAACAACAATCCTTTCATCAAACACCACGTGATCAGTGGTATCACGATGATCGTCAGCGTTGTTAAACAAAGCGACACAACACCAATGCTGCCCATGGCATAGCCTGTGGAAATGAGAAATAACACAATAAAAGCGATATACTGTCGCGTGATATTCTCTGGTATGATGAGCACGCTTAAGCCCCAAGCTGCCGCACAAAAAGACATTGCCAATGAATAGGCAAGCAACCATGTGTGCAAACCATAAGAATCTTTATACTTACGATAAAAGAAATAAACCCCTGTTAACGTGACTAAAGCAAGATTATAAAATATAAACCAAGCTGACAATATCCACGTCGGAACATAATGGTAGAAATTAAAAAAGAGTGCTATGCCAACAGGTACACCTGAAATCGTACCAGGTAGACAACCCTGATAGAGATGCTCAATCAACTCGCTTTTCACTTGCTGATCGATCGTAGATCGTTCTTCATCCGTTATTTGTTTTTGATTAACTTCAATTTCCATCACGCTCATCCATGAGAAGTCAGACGACAAACCATCCGGCCATCGCTCGCGCTGTTATGTACTAACAGGCTCTTTTTTACCTTGCGTTACTTCATAACAGCTATTAAATCGCTCTAATTTTACACCAGGCTGTATCGCAATGACATAAGAAGAAATATAGCCAGGCACACCAGCCAGTGGTTGTTGACCATCCTGGGTAGCATAATCATGGTAAATAATCCTATTCGATAAACGATAGAGATTATACTCATAAACAATCCGCTCGCTTGCTTCGCTGGTAAAATCAGTGCAAGCAAAAGGATAACCCATACTGGCTAGCATCTCTCCTGATGACAAAGCAATGGCTGTCGCCAGATGCTGTCCGCGATATGCTGGCGCAACAGCCACCATAAACACATGGGCAACCTTTCCCTTGATAAATTGTTTTCCTGATACCAGTGGAGAAAGTAATTTATCTAACAAAGAAAATAAAGGTGTTAATTCAGGATATTGACGAAGATTTGGTTCAAAAGGGCTAGCCATATCTTCTACCAGACTACAAGCAATCACGTTATTGCTTCTGTCAACAGCCACCTGACTTAATCCTTCTTCCACACATTTACTCACAACAGCACGTGCAAATAAGGTGTAATGCGCTGTTGGAACATTCAAGTATTTGGTAATCGGCTCGCTTTCGCAGAAGCTCTTTGTAATTAACGCAACGGTGGAGTCAATATGCTCAGATTGGAGCAAACAGATTGTGTACTGACCACTCTTTCTCTCGACATTCATAACCTTCTCCTTCTCGTTTTTCAAATCACCAATAAATTCATTGATCAGTTTCCTACTGACGTTTGACAACACACAAATTGTTGCCCTGTCCCCTGTTATCATGAGTTGATATTTTTTAGCAATCACCTGGTTCGGTTTAGGAAACATAATATTAAAGTGATAAGGATAGTATACCTGATCTGAGCCGTATATTTTCACTAATTCTTCGTATAAATATCGAGCATTATCTATGTTTTCTGAAACCATTTTTGACAACTTATCACAATTTTCATGCAATTTTAAAGAATGTAGCGCATTATGGAACATCAGTACATTCAAGCCCGAACGTGAGCCCGTGATCGTGACGTCACTGATATTACCAACATAATCCACGCTTCTTTCAGACTGTTTCTCAAATGATTTTTCAAAAAAATCTTTAGTTGCCAGAATAATACCGCAAGGCTGCGAAAGGCCAGGATACTTATGTGCAGAAACGGCGAGTGTATTCACACCAAGCGCATCAAAGTAATTTGTAACTTCACCGAAAGGTTTCAAAATAGGCAGTAAAAATCCTGTTAACGCACCATCCATATGAATGGTGAATAACGGCTTAGGATCAAAACCATGCAATACCTCTTTCATCCCTGCCACATCATCAATGGCACCTGTGACTGTCGTACCAATATTGGCAATCACAATAATGGGGCTATGGGGATGTGCACTTAAATGAAAGGTAATTTGCCTTTTAAAATCGACAAGATCAATGGCACCATCGGCATTATCAGAAACAGGACGGATATTAAAATGCAATATCTCTGAAACCTTAGGCACGGAATAATGCGTCGCGTTTTTGGCATAGAAGATAGTCGGTGTTAAAATCTGTTTAATGATATCCTTTAATTGATGAATGTCTTCTTTAATTTGCAATATATTTTCTAAACAAATATTTCTTTTCACATAATCATCTAAGGCAATTTTAGATAATGCTGACAGTGCAGCTTGTTCTTCTTTTTCTTTTAGTTTGACTACATTATCTTTCTCAATTAATTTCTCCATAGAAGAGTTAATCAAAAAACGCTTAGACCACCATAGGCTTGCGAAATTACCCTCCGTTCCGCCTGTTGTAACGTACCCCCGCAGTTTATTAGGTCGCATACCATAATATCGTTCAAGGATAGTAATGACTTCTCGCTCATGTTTTTTGACCTCTAGCAGAGACGTTTCTGAATCTTTAAAAGGGTCGCCTACATTGTTCAATAAAATATTTGCAATTGTACCCGATTTGATCCCCAGCGCTTTGTTGTTAATTGCACCCAAGAAAGTTAACAAAGAAACGGGATAACCAAGTTTATGTGAAGCGAGCCACTCTAAATAATGTAATAGCGCCTTATAATCATCAGTACGATAATTACCAGATGGCGGGGTGCGTTTTCGTCTAAACCATTTTCTCCACATAACTTCCTGATTTCTTAAGTAAAAATGTAAAGCGCTTGATATTTATTATCTCACATCGCACAATGAAATTGTTAACAAGTAAATTTTACCGTCTCAAATGAAGCACATGGAGATGAAAAATGTACTTAAAAATCAAAGCATTGGCAATTTGCCTCCTCTCTTTGGCGCTTTTTATAGTGATAGTGAATTTTTTACCAATAAATGGATCCTTGGTTAAAATATCACTAATTGCGACAGGCACATCATTACTCACTTTTTTACTGATTCTCCTGTTACTCAATAAACATCACGACAGAAAGAATCAAGCAGAAAAAGATTTTTATGAAATCATTGAAGGTGCACAAGCATTATTTATTGGCTTTGACACAATCAATACACTCAATAGAGAAGAAATCAATCGTTTGAATGAATTGGTGGCAAATCAAACCATTGAAAAAAAATCTATTGAACGTGCACTCGCGCAGTTGCAGTCGCAAGCGTCAGAAAATCATACGACGCAGGACAACATATTCCTCGCACAAGCTTCCTTTTACGATGTTGCAACTAAAATAATTAATCATGCGAAAAGACATCATCAAATATTGGCCTTTCTCACGATTAGCCTAGAGCCGCACCAAGAGATATCAGCATTATTGGATAGCCAAAATGAAATATTTGTTTCAAATGAAATCGGGAAACGACTATCGCATATACTGCGTACTGATGATGTGATAGCAAAAACAAATGATTATGAATTTACTATCTTATTGAATGACATTAAACAAGCCAAGTTTGCAAGTACTGTTTCAGAGAAATTACTGGAACAATGCACAAAATCCATTAAAATTAATACACGTGAATTTCCATTCAAAACATCAATTGGCATTAGCGTTTATCCCAATGATGGATCCGATCTTAATGATATGCTAAATAACGCAGATCATGCATTAATTCAAGCAAAAAAAGATCAGAGACAGCATTATCAATTTTTCTCAGAAGAGCTGGATACGCTTGCAAAAGAATTCATGTTACTTGAATCTCTTTTTAAGAAGGCTATTAAAAATAATGAATTGGAATTATTCTATCAGCCTAAATTACGTCTTAAAACAGGAAAAATTACGGGTGTAGAAGCGCTGATGCGATGGGAGCATGCCACGCTCGGCAAAGTGACACCTAATCAATTTATACAGCTTGCAGAAGAAACGGGATTAAGCATGCCCATTTGCGAATGGGCACTCACAGAGGCGTGCAAGAAAAATAAATATTGGCAAGAAGAAGGCTATGAGCATTTGACTGTTTCTGTCAATTTATCTCATAATCAATTCTTACATCCCACATTAGCGCAGGTCGTTCAGAGCGCATTATCCCGTAGCGGGCTACATCCGCAATATTTAGAATTAGAAATAGCTGAGAATGTGATAATGGATCAGCCTCATGCCAGTAAAACTATTTTAGACAGTCTAAAAAATATAGGCGTTCAAGTATCCATCGATCATTTTGGCACGGGGTATACCTCTATCAGCTGCCTTAAACAATATCCTATTAATTTATTGAAGATAGATCAGAGTTTTATTAAAGGATTGCCCCAGCAACCTGATGATATCGCGATTACGAATGCTTTTATCAGTCTTGCACACCATTTAGGTATGGAAGTTGTTGCAGAGGGCGTTGAGACGGTCGAGCAAGTGCAGTATTTATCACAACAAAATTGCGATATTATCCAGGGATTCTATCTGGGTCATCCTGTGAATGCAGAAGGACTCGCCAAGCAGTTGAAAAAAATAAAAGAAGGTGTGTTGTTTTAAATATTTAGCTTTTTAAAAATCTATCTAAAGCTTCGTCATCTAACACAGGCACACCAAGCTCTCTTGCCTTATCCGCCTTCGAGCCAGGGTCTGCACCTACAATCACATAGGTGGTCTGCGCGGAAACACTACCAGAAACACGGGCACCCAGAGACTCTAATTTCTCTTTAATTTCTGTTCTAGAAAAATCGCGCAACGTGCCTGTGACTACAAAACGCATGCCCATTAACGGCAGATGCTTCGTTTCAGCAATCAACGGCCAATGTACGCCCGCCCCTTGTAACTGTTGAATAACCGTTACATTATGCGATTCTTGAAAGAAATGAACAATATGCGCTGCCACCACAGGACCCACCTCCGGGACGGACTCTAGCATATCTGCTGATGCTGCTAGCAAAGCAGGCAATGCTCTAAAATACATTGCCAGCTGTTTCGCTGTCGCCTCTCCAACTTCGCGAATACCGAGCGCATATAAAAACCGTGGCAAAGTGGTTGTTTTACTTTTTTCAATCTGCTCAAGTAAATTTTGAGCTGATTTTACGCCCATTCTTTCTAAATTCACCAATTTTTCTTGCGTGAGAGAATAAATGTCTGCCACTGTTTCTAATAAATCAACATCAACTAATTGATCGATTAACTTATCACCTAAGCCTTCAATATCCATTGCGCGACGTGAAGCAAAATGCTTTATCATCTGTTTTCGCTGTGCCTTGCAATAAAGACCGCCCGTGCAACGCGCCACGGCCTCTCCTGTTACGTGTTCAACGTGGGAATCACAAACAGGACAGCGCGTTGGCATGATGATATTAACGACTTCTCCGACAGATTTTCCCGGTACCACACCAACGACTTCTGGAATCACATCACCCGCACGACGCACGAAAACATAATCGCCAATATGAATCTGTTTTCGCCTCACTTCATCCATATTATGTAATGTGGCATTACTGACCATCACACCATGGACATGCACGGGTTTTAATCGCGCAACAGGCGTTAATGCACCGGTACGCCCTACCTGAAATTCAACAGATTCGATAATTGTTTCCACTTCTTCTGCCGGGAATTTATAGGCAATAGCAAAACGCGGCGAACGACTCACAAAACCGAGTACAGCTTGTTGCGATAACTCATTTACTTTGTAAACCGCACCATCTATTTCGTAAGATAATTTATCTCTTCGGTCAGACAAACGTTTAAAATAACGCTCACAACCACTGATATCATCCACGACTTCAATCAGATCATTGACCCGCAGACCCCACTTCATCAGGCAATCTAGTATCTCACGGTGCGTTGCAGGTAGTTGCCATCCTTCGTGGTGACCAATACCGTAACAATACAGTGCTAAAGGTCGCTTCGCTGTGATACGAGGATCTAGCTGACGTAAACTCCCTGCCGCTGCATTACGTGGATTCGCAAATATTTTTTCTTCCCTTTCCGCAGCTTCTTCATTAAGGCGCATAAACCCTGCTTTGGGCATAAAGACTTCTGCGCGCACATCTAAAATGGAAGGGTAATCTTTACCACGCAAATGCAAAGGTACCATTTTCAATGTTTTAATATTTTGCGTAATGTCTTCACCCGTTTCACCATCTCCACGCGTTGCCGCTTGTGTAAATACACCATTTACATAGCGAATGCTCACTGCAATACCATCTAATTTGGGTTCACAACAATAAGAAACGGGCGTTTCGATTTTTAATCGATCACGTACACGGTGATCAAATGCAAGAAAAGTTTCTTCCGAAAAAACATTATCTAAAGACAGCATAGGAACATCATGCTTGATTAACGGAAAAGATTTCAGCGGCGCAGCACCGACACGTTGCGTGGGTGAATCAGGTGTGAGGAACGTTGGATGCTCTACTTCTAGCTGAACCAACTCCCTGAAAAGTTTATCGTATTGCGCGTCAGTGATAGTAGGATCATCTAAGACATAGTAGCGATGATTATGCTCGTTGATCTGCTGACGTAAGCGATCAATTTCTTCTGCAATAGTCGATTCTTTAGGTTCTTTGATCATGTTATATCTGCCAATATTCTCTTCCTCTTCTCTCCCCTCATCCGCCGGTCGGACCTTCTCCCAAAGGGGCGTTGTTGAATAAATCGGAAATGCTCTGTGAGGCACTCGGTGTAACCGAGCCGCGACCGTAAGGGAGCGTCGCAGTAAAGCGCAGTGACGCTCCCTCACGGTCGCGGCTCGGTAACGTCATTTCCGATTTATTCAACAAAGCCCCCAAAGGAGAAGGCATGCGAGATATCAAGCGCTCGCCAAACTGATCGCCTTCTCAATGTCCACACTCACCAAACGCGATACGCCAGGCTCATGCATCGTCACACCAATTAAATGCTCACCCATCTCAATCGTAATCTTATTATGGCTAATAAAAATAAACTGTGTCTTACCAGCCATTGCTTTCACTAATCTTGTGAAACGCAGCACATTAGCATCATCAAGCGCTGCATCGACTTCGTCAAGCAAACAAAATGGCGATGGATTCAGATGGAAAATAGAAAAAATCAGCGCGATGGCTGTTAAGGATTTTTCACCACCCGATAATAAGTAAATTGTACTATTGCGCTTACCCGGCGGACAAGCCATCATGGTGATACCCGCTTCTAATAAATCTTCACTATTTAACTCTAAGTAAGCTTTTCCACCACCAAAAATAGTGGGAAAGAGCTCTTGGAATCGCGCATTGACTTCATCAAAGGTCTCTTTGAAGCGAGTACGCGTTTCCTTATCAATTTTTGCAATGGCATCTTCTAAAGTGAGAAGACCTGCGTTCAGATCTTCTAATTGCTTATCTAAATATTCTTTGCGTTCTAAACAAGTTGCATATTCATCAATTGCAACTAAATTAATAGCACCTAATCGACTAATGCGTTGGACAATTTGATCTAGTTTTTGCTGCCCTTCTTTAATATCTACTTTTTCAGGTAATTGCTTGAGAATTTCTCCTAAATCAAAGTCTGATTCTTGAATCCTTTCACAAATATCATCTGATTTTACCTTCCAGCCCTGCCACTCTATACGTAAATTCTCCAATTGATTGCGTACACCAAACATATCCTTTTCAATAGATTGACGTTGCTGTTCCAATCGTTGAAAATCATGATTGAGTGTTTCAAGCGAATGACGCGCCTGATTTAACTCAGACTCAATTGTAATATGCGCCTCTAACGCACTCTCTAAAGATGCTTTTAAACTATCAATGGGCGCCATACCTTCTAGCTCGTTCTGCAAACTCGTTCTACGTTCACTTAACGCGCTTAATTGTGTTTGTAAGCGTACGCTGGTCTGCTCCAGAGAATGGCATTGCGATTTTGCTGTTTGCAATCGAATTTCCAGCTCATGCGCTTCCTGTTTTTTCTCATTTGCATTTGCTCGCGTTTGCTGCAAGTTAAGACGCATCTCATCACGTTCAGCAATCAGCGTTTCACGCATTTCAGTGTAATGATGCGAAGAGTCTAGTGCCTCTTGCCACGCTTTTTTCGCTTTATCGTACTCTAATCGCGCTTCCTCTAAGGAAGAAACACACTCGGACTGCTCTGTTTGGAATCGTTCAAACTGCGCTTTTAAATCCGATAACCGCTCGCCTTTCATTTTATGCTGCGCTTTTAACTGCGCAAACTGCGCTTGTTGCTGGTGATACAGTTGCTGTAGTTGATCTCGCTCACTTTCTTTATCAGAAAGCGTTTTTTGTAACTGTACAATCATCTCTTCTTTTGTCGCCTGCTCCTCTTGCAGCACATCGATACGCGCTGTCAATGACTTCAATGCCTGCTCACGCTGCAATACGCCCGCAGAAGCATCTTCTTCTTTGAGCACTTTAATCCAGGATGGGTTTAACCAAACACCCTCTTTTGTAATCACAGATTCATTTACTGCCAGCATCGTACAAAGCTTTTGCGCCTCATCCAATGTCTCTGCAATGTAAACACCTGCTATAAAAGCATCTAAAGGCCAAGGCGCTTTTACTTTTTCTTTTAGTAAGGTGCCAATTTGTTTTTGATTATTTTCTCCCTGCGAATGCGTAGCGGAAAATGCGCACAAATTACCATTTGTGAAATCACCCAGTTTTTCAACAACATCCGTGATATTATCCGCGCAAACAGCTTGCAGACTTTGCCCTAACACCTTCTCAAGCGCATACTCCCAGCCTGCTTCTACTTCAATATGCTGCGCTAAGCGTGTTTTATTATCCAAATGATGTTTTGATAGCCAAGAAGCAATAGAGTGATCCCGTTGGCCGAGTGCTGTCTGCTGCAATGCTTCCAATGATGCCTGCTCGCCCAGTACGCGTTGTAATTCACTACGTAAAAGATTCAATGCGTTATTGGCATTTTGCAAAGTGGATTGTACCGTTTGCATCTGCTGACGTGACGTTTCTAATTGTTCCGCTTGCAACCCTACATTTTCTTCAGCTTCTTCTACTTGCTGAGAACAAACAGCCAATTCTTGATCCAATGTTGTAAAATCAAATTTAGCCTGATCTTGTTGCAGTTGTAGCTGGCGTTTCTGCAAGGCCTGACTACGCTGTTCTATTTGCGACATACGTGTTTGTTCAACCTGCGCTGTCTGTGTTGCTTTCGCTGAAGATTGATTAAATTCATCCCAACGCGTTTGCCAGGTTTGCATCCCCTCTTCAACATCCGCCAAAGCATTTTGCAAGGTATCAACTTCTTCACGGCATAGCGCAAATTGCGGTGTAATGGTTTCTATCTCTTCTTTGCGTTCTATTAATGCATCATCAGCTTCTTCCAGCTGCTCACTGATCGATTGCCAATCATGCCCTGCTTGTTGCAAATCACTTTCTCGTTGCGCCTGGCGCTCTTGCTGATGCGTAATGTCCTGCTCAATACGCGTGATTTCATTTGCTGCTGCATAATAACGGCGTTGCACCTCTTGGAAAATATCTTGCGAAACCCGCTGCTCATTTCGTAGATTGTCTAAATCACGATCTGTGGTGCCTAAATCAGTTTGTCTGGCTTCTAACGCTGTTTCTTCACGTTGAATTTTTAAAGAACCATCCACCAGTTTACAGTCCAATTCACGCCACTCTGCACCGTAAAGTTCCGCACGCAAAGAACGTTCTTGCTCTTTTAGATTTGTATATTTTTCAGCCACTGCTGCTTGGTGTTGTAAATGGCTTAGCTGTTTTTCTAATTCAGTACGAACATCGTTAACGCGTGCCAAGTTATCTTTGGTGTGGCCAATATGCAGTTCTGTTTCGCGCCGACGCTCCTTGTACTTAGAAATACCAGCAGCTTCTTCTATATAAGTGCGCAGATCATCGGGTTTTGCTTCAATGATCCGGGTAATCATATTTTGACCAATAATAGAATAACTGCGTGGACCCAGTCCTGTTCCCAAGAAAATATCAAGCACATCGCGTTTTCGGCAGCGCACCCCGTTTAGGTAATAGCTTGAATCAGCTTGGTTATCAGTATCACGTTTGCGGCTAATCATGCGCTTAATTGAAATTTCAGCATAACCCGCATATTCGCCACCAATGCTACCATCTGCATTATCAAAAATGAGCTCAACTGAAGCTTGCCCTACTGGTTTGCGACCATGCGACCCATTAAAAATGACGTCTGTCGACGCTTCTCCTCTGAGATATTTAGGAGAGCTTTCACCCATTACCCATGTCACAGCATCGATAATATTTGATTTACCACAACCATTAGGCCCAACCACCGCTATCAGATTACTTGGTAAAGCAATCACCGTAGGGTCTACGAAAGACTTAAATCCCGCAATTTTGATTTTAGTAAGCTGCATATGGCTCCTAATGTTGGAAGAAGCTAAACAAAAAACAACTCATCATACCATAGCTTATTGACCAATTTAACCGTCATTTTATACCGTGATGAATATCTTATTATTGTTCTTATTATGCGCAAATTAAGCGTGAGTAGTATTGAATGAATGGCCTTCTATTGACCATAAGTTACTTATTATGTTATAAAGCAGGCTAGACCAACACTGAAAAATAAAGCGAGGTAGTAACAATGTGGGGCAGAACAACAGGCAAAATAGCCGATACATACAATACCGCACCCTCTAGAACAGAGATAGTAGAAGGCATAACAGGCACAGCAACCGCCGCGTATAGCGCCGCACCCTCTAGAACAGAGGTAGTAGAAGGCATAACAGGCAAAGCAACCGCCGCGTATAGCGCCGCACCTTCTAGAGCAGAGGTAGTAGAAGGCATAACAGGCAAAGCCGCCGCCGTGTATAGCGCCGCACCTTCTAAAGATGATATGAAAAGAGGCATCTCAAGTGCGGCAGAGACCGTAACAAACAAAGCAACTACGCTGTATAGAGAGTTACCCTCTGCAAAACAGATAGTAGATGCGGTTTATCGAAAAGCTGGCAAGACACAATCACAACACCCTACTGCCTTCACACTCAAAGGTGACTCATCAGATGACTTTGATGCGTTATTAGAAGATGGTTCCAAAACGAATGCTGCCTCTTCTACAGCAATAGCGGTTGGTAATCCGTACGATAATCTTAACCCAGCTGTTGAATTGCAGCCAAAACCTCGCAGAAAGCCACCAGCTCCACCAGTAGTCGCTGCGACAGTGGTGGCAGAGGTAGTAACAGAGATAATTGACGAAGCGGTAGCAACTAGCAGCAGGCGCTCTCCTACTTGAAAGTAAGAAATTTCAGCTGAAAATTATAGCACAGTGACTCCCTGCCGGTCGCGCTGAGCTATCCCCACAAAATATTGCAGCGATTCATTCGTGAAGCCTGATCTGGCGTGCCTTCTCCCGGAGGGGGCTTTGTTGAATAAATCGAAAATGCTCTGCGAGGCACTCGGTGTAACCGAGCCGCGACCGTGAGGGAGCGTCACATGAATCTGATAAACGATGGTGTATAACAATGCAACATTTATAGCGTTAGAAGGCAATCTAATATCATGAAGTAAGAAATTTCAGCTAAAACTTATAATACAGTGACGCTCCCTCACGGTCGCGGCTCGGTATCACAGCTCAGTTCTATCGCATAGCGCTACAATGCAATCAGGCCGCCCCGCATTGCCAGCTAGGGCTCATAGCTGTTACATTAACAATATGAAAGCTCTTATATTTAACATCCAAGATTATCTTCCCTGGGCTATTGTTGGGCTCGGTATTACTTTTCTGATCGCTGCGCTCTTACGCGTGGCTTTTTTGTCTAGACAGCAAGCTATTTCCCTGGATGAAAAGAATAAAGCCTTAGAAAAAGAAACCAGTGAACGTATCGCCGCAGAAGAAACCAAGCAAAAATTAGAAGTTGCTCTCCTGCAAGGGCAGAAATTGCAGGCCATCGGCACATTGGCTGGCGGCATTGCTCATGATTTCAATAACTTACTCTATGCTATTATTGGGTATGTTGAACTTTCCAGAGAAGACTTGGAAAAGGACAGCCTGATTTATAAAAATCTAGGCAAAGTGCTGGAAGCAACCCATCGCGGGCAAGATTTAATCGCACGCATCTTAGCATTTAGTCGTAAACAACATCATGAATTCGATATATTACCACTCAGAACCACCATTTTGGCAGCGCTTGCATTATTGAAACCCACCATCCCAGCAAGTGTTAACCTGGCATTTACTGCGGACATTAATCCGCATATTTTTGGCAATCAAACGCAACTCCATCAAGTGCTGGTGAATTTAATTAATAATGCTGTGGATGCCATGGATGGAGAAGGTAATATTCACATCACTGTCACTTCTATTCCGCCAGCAGATCCTCTGCTGAAACAGCTTCCTAACGCGTTAGAAAAAGAATATTGTAAGATAGATATTACTGATACCGGTCATGGGATGGATCAGGCGACAATGGAACGCATTTTTGAGCCTTTTTTTACAACCAAAGATGTTGGCCACGGAACAGGCTTGGGGTTATCAATCGTACACTCCATTGTGGAAGAGCACAAAGGACATATGACCGTAACGAGCCAGATCGGGAAAGGCACGCATTTTACGATATTGTTACCACAGCAAGTCGCTGGGGCGACTCGGTAACGCGCGGTTCGGATGAAGAGCTGTGTTTTTAACTGGGAGATAGATCATGGCAAAAATTTTATTGGTGGAAGACGACGACCTTGTCAGAGACATGCTTACGCAAATCTTGGAACGCGCTAAACATCAGGTTATGAGCGCTGTTGATGGAGAACAAGCAACAACGTATTTACAGGAAGAAACACCGGATATCATGGTAACTGATATTATCATGCCTAAAAAAAGCGGCATTACCTTGATTTCGGAAGTGAAGAATCGTCACCCCAATCTTGAAATTATCGCAATCTCAGGTGGTGGGCGCCTAGACCCCACAGGATATCTTGATCTGTCAGAATCATTAGGAGCCTCCGTTTCTTTCGAGAAACCTATTGATAATACAGCATTATTAATGGCAATTGATTTGCTGTTGCATGGGAAGAAGAAATAGATATTCTTCCCTCATCCGCCGGTCGGACCTTCTCCCAAAGGGAGCGTTGTTGAATAAATCGGAGATTGCGTTACCGAGTGCCTCCCAGATTCCGAGATAACAGAATATCAGGCGAATCAGATTGCTGAGATAACATAAATTGAATGCTGCCAGAAGTGGTTGTATCTAGCTGCACCGCACCAATATCTGCATAAGCATGCACAATCTGCTCATGCGGAAAATGATAACGATTATGATAACCTGTTGCATACAACACATACCGAGGATGCACCGCATTGATAAAATCACTCACACCGGATGTCTTGCTACCATGATGTGGTGCAATCAGAATATCTGCTTTTAGTAAATCTGGTGATAAAGCTAATAATCTATTCTCTGCTAATTTTTCGATATCACCTGGCAATAATATTCCCCATCTCCCATTACTCACGCGCAGCACACAAGAACTATCATTATCTAAACCAAGTTGTGATTGATTGGGATAAATAAATTCAAATGTGACACCATCCCACGCCCATTTTTTGCCAGACAGACAATAATCAGCACGCAAAGGGGAGAATTTATCAGGCACGCTTGTTAAAATATGTGAAACAGTGAATGCTTTCAGAAGAGCCGTAGACCCACCGATGTGATCATTATCACCATGACTGATCACTAACATATCAACACGGGATATTTGTTGATGCCGCAAAAAGGGAACCAGTACACGCTCACCCATGTCACGCGCACCACCCATATTAGCACCTGTATCATACACCAAAACATGAGAAGCAGTTTCTATTAAAACAGAAAGGCCTTGCCCAACATCTAATAATGTTAAGCGTATATCATTCGCTTGCAACTGAGTAACAGGTGAAAAAAATAAAATGAATGCCCATATTATACCTAACCATTTTCCAGGCAATCCAGCAGGCATCAGCATGACAATCACACCGATCATTAATAAGAAAAAAGCAACTTGACTGGCAATCGCATGATGCCAAACAGAGACATCCAGATGAGATAGATAAGTTAATATAAACCATAACCCAGCAAGACTTTTATCCGCTAAGTAAAACAACCAAACAGAAAAAGTGGGCAGAATAATAGCAAAGAAAGCAGCAAGCAAACAGAAAGGTAAAATAAAAAATTCTAACCAGGGAATCGCTATTGCATTCGCAATAAAAGACAATAATGCAATTTCTTGAAAAAAGAGAAGTGATAAAGGTAATAATCCTAAAAAAATAGTCCATTGTATTTGATAAGATTTCCAAAACCGAGGTAACTTCACTCTGCCGCTCGTCGCAAAAATAATCAAAGCAATGGTGCAAAAAGATAGCCAGAAACTCTCACTCAATACATTAAGCGGGTTGATCACTAATACAATCAACAACGCCACAGACCAGGCATGCCATGCTACTATCTGTTTCCTGGCAATCAAGCTTAGCATCACAACAGAAAGCATGATAAAAGCACGTGTACTGGGCAGAGAGAATCCTGCGAGTAACACATAGAGAAATGAAACGACAATAACAGCATAGGCAGATGCAATTTGCACAGGCATCAATAATAACAATGATTCCGAACGACGCCATATTGCGTTAACAAGAAAGTAAATAAAACTTGCCACAATACCGATGTGCAGTCCTGCTATCGTCATTAAATGATGCGTGCCTGTGTTTCCTAACACAGACCAATCTGATACATCCACACCAGAACGATCGCCTATGATAAGCGCTAGTAGCCACGGTGCAGTGCGTGAATGCGGTAAACAAGCTTGTACTTTTTCTCTTAAATGTTCCCTCAGTTGATCAACGATAAATAAATGGGTGTTTTTTGAAATGAGAGCGCTATCTGACTCTCTTAGCACATAACCATATGCTCTGATGCCATTTGTTAAATACCACACTTCTTCATCTGAAACACCGATATTTTTGACACCATGAATACGATTTATCTTTACTGTGAATCGCCACCGTTCGCCAACATGGCAATGCTTGGCTGTCCTCCAACTTAATTTTATACGCATCAACAAAGGGTGTCTTTGATTGTTTATTTGATAATGATCCATTGCGAAAAAAAAGGTTTGGGAATGGAGTTGTATCGCGGGGAGGTTGGCGATATAACCCTCTATTGTTACTGGTTTATCTTCTACCTCCTGCGGTAGATTGACAGATAATATATTGTTGATGTGAATGAATGCGAAAATAGCACCAGCGAAGAAAGCAGGTAGCAACGAGAGTAAAAAATACTTTTTCCTAAAGGGGAAAATAATGAGTATACTAAATGCAAATAGTAAATAGAGATAAAAAATAGGAATGCGCGTTGTATTTATTTGCGCAAAAATATCGCCGAGTAAGAAGCCAATGGCTAGTAGGAACATTATTAATCTCCGATAATTTAAAAACAAATACCCCCTCATCCGCCCTGTCGGGCACCTTCTCCCGGAGGGAGAAGGCATGCGTTGTTTACGCAAAAGAGGCAACGATTTATCTCCGAGGCTTCGTTTCGAGGGCATGCGTTGTTCACGCAGAAGAGATAACAATTTATCTCCGAGGCTTCGTTTCGCATGTCTTCTCCCTCCGGGAGAAGATGCCCGACAGGGCAGATGAGGGGATATCAAATAACATGACAAGCTTGTTCATATATTTGATTCATCACGTCATCAATTTGTAATAAAACCTCATTATTCCAAAATCGTATTACATTGAATCCCAATCCATTCAGAAATTCAGTTCGACGCTTATCATAAGCCCGTTGTATATCCTCATTGTGTTGTCCACCATCAATTTCAATGATAAGTTTTTTCTCTATGCAGATAAAATCAACAATATATGAACCTAAGGGACACTGCCTGCGAAATTTTAAACCCATGAACCTACGCGACCGCAACCGACTCCAAAGCCTGATTTCACCAGGCGTACTGTTTTTACGTAATGCTTTTGCATTAATAAGCAAAGTCATTTTTATTGTCCTTTTAAAATATCCCCTCATCCGCCCTGTCGGGCACCTTCTCCCGGAGGGAGAAGGCATGCGTTGTTTACGCAGAAGAGATAACAATTTATCTCCGAGGCTTCGTCTCGCATGTCTTCTCCCCCCGGGAGAAGATGCCCGACAGGGCAGAGGGGAGTATATCTCAGGCGGGGGTTCTTGCTATTTCCGCTAGCGCAGAAACAAAATCAGGGGAGTCATTTAAACAGGGGATGTAATAAAAAGCTTCGCCGCCAAGCTTAAACCACTGCTCACGCGTGCGTATATCAATTTCTTCTAAAGTTTCTAAACAATCAACAGCAAAAGAAGGACTCACAATAGCAAGTTTCTTAATCCCTCTTCTCAATAAATCCGGCAACAACATATCAGTATAGGGCTTAATCCAAGGCGTACGCCCCAGTCTTGATTGGAAAGACACACCATATACACTTGCATCCAATCCTGCTTTCTTCACAATCGCTTCTGTCGTTGCATAACATTGCGCACGATAACAATAGGCATTAGCGCTGTCAATGGCAGGACAAGAAGATATCTTATCACAAGAAAGAGCACAACCACTCTTATCAACATGCCGCTCTGGCAGGCCATGGTAACTAAATAAAACAAAATCAACCGATTGATTCTTTAAAAATTCACCTATGCGTGAAGCATAAGCAGAAATAAAAGCCGGGTGATCATAAAACTGATTTTTAATAACAAGCTGCGGCATATTCCACTGGCTGGACAATACATCCATCACCTCTGCAATCGCAGACCCAGTCGCTGCAGCAGCATACTGCGGATACAATGGTATGATTGTTAACGAACCAGTATCCAACAATTGTGGCAACACAGACTTTATACTCGGCTGACCATAACGCATGGCTAAAGCAACATGGTACTCCTCACCTAACTTCTCTCCCACACGTCGCGTTAACGCTTCACTCAAAGACAACAAGGGTGATCCCTGCGTCTGCCAAATTTTACGATAAGCTGCCTGTGTTTTACGATAACGAAAAGGAACAATCACAAGATTGACAAGTAACCAACGCCATATCGCTGGTATATCAATCACACGCGGATCATTCAAAAACGTTCGAAGATAACGACGTATTGAAACGGCATTTAAGCGATCTGGCGTCCCTAAGTTAATCAATAATATAGCTTTTTTCATTAAACAGTGACCAATTTGCCTTCTTCAATACGCAGTACACGCTGCGCTAAGCGCGCAATAGACGCATCGTGCGTCACCATCACCACACTGGTACGCAATGATTTTTGCAGATTAAAAAATAATGTCAACACACGCTCCGCATTGCGTGGATCCAAATTACCTGTTGGTTCATCCGCTAATACACAGAGTGGCCCTGCAACCAGCGCACGCGCAATCGCAACACGCTGACGTTCTCCACCAGAGAGCTGCCCTAAGCGATGCTGCATGCGGTTCTCTAAACCCACTTCAACCAGGAGCTGCTTTGCTCTCTCTGTTATCGTAGCAGGCGCCAATCCTTGCACCAACAGAGGCATACCCACATTTTCTAAAGCCGTAAATTCCGGCAGCAAGTGATGGAATTGATAAATAAAACCTAAATATAAATTACGAAATTCGCATTTTTTATGTTCCGGCAGGGTCTGCAAATCGCAATTATTTAATAGCACCTGCCCCTTGGTTGGTTTATCTAAACCACCTAATAAATGCAACAAGGTGCTTTTACCAGAACCCGATGAGCCAACAATGGCTACCATTTCTCCCGGTTGCACTGCTAAATCAATCTGCTGTAACACATCGATATCTGCAACACCATCCGAATAAGACTTTGCCAGATGACGACAAACTAATACAGGTTCAGTCACATTATTCATAACGTAAAGACTCCACTGGATCCATCTTCGAAGCCCGCCAAGCAGGATAAATTGTTGCGAGTAAACTTAACAGCAATGAAACAATACTGATTGATAACACATCACTGACTTGCACTTCAGAAGGCAGGTAATTAACAAAATACACACTCGAAGACAAGAACTGCACATGAAAAAGAGATTCAATACCATTGACCAAACTCGTCACATTCCAAGCTAAACATAAACCACCTACTACACCAAGCAATGTACCTAAAATACCAATTATACTACCCTGCACCATAAATATACCCATTATCATACGTGGCGTCGCACCAAATGTTCTTAAAATCGCAATATCGGACTCTTTCTCACTAACAACCATGATTAACGTCGACACCAAGTTAAACGTTGCAACTGCAATAATCAGCGCTAAAATTAAAAACATCATTGTTTTTTCTAACTTAACAGCATGAAAAAATTCACCAAACTGATCGCCCCAGGTTGTAACACTCGCACCGCCTGATAATTGTTGTTGTAGCATCTCTGCAACAGCAGGTGCTGCAAAGACATTCTGAATGGCAAGATGCAATCCCGTGATATGTTCTCCGAGTCCAAATAATTTCTGTGCATCCACTAAATGTATGAAGCCCATTCCCATGTCAAAACCAAACCCACTGCCCGCCTTAAAAATACCCACAACGGTAAATTGTTTATAACGCGGTACCACACCCATCGGTGTTAATGAAACCTGCGGCGTCATCACAGTGATTTTATCACCCAGGTTTGCGTTGAGCCGATCTGCTAAATTTTCCCCTAGCACAATACGAAATTGACCTGACTTTAAATCGCTTAACTCACCACGCACGACTTTATTGGAAAGCTCTGAAATATATTGTTCTTGTTCTGGCAAAATACCTGTGATTAAAGCAGGTTGATTAACGCCCGAATAATTGAGCAGCACCTCACCTGTAGCAAAAGGCGCCGATGCTTTAATAACAGGAAAGTCTTTTAAGGTATGCTGCAATTCACGCCACCCAGAGATATAACCACTTACGCTACTTACCGTAATAGGAGAAACCATACTAAAGACACGTTTCTTGATCTCACGATCAAAACCATTCATCACAGACAACACTGTAATCAACACCATCACGCCGATGGCAATTCCTAGCATGGAAGCCAAGGAGATAAAAGAAATAAAATGATTACGACGCTTCGCTCGCGTGTATCGTAATGCAATAAAAATGGCTGCTGGCCTAAACATCGGGTCTTTGCGCTCCTGTAAATAAAGCAAAAAAATTCTCTGTGGTTTGCGTTGCAAGCTTTTCTTCCGTCATACCACGTAATGCTGCGAGATACGCTGCGGTGTAACGCACAAAAGCAGGTTCATTGGGCTTGCCTCGATGTGGATTTGGCGCTAAATAAGGCGCATCTGTCTCGATCAACATGCGGTCTAGGGGCACTTTTTCTGCCACTTCTTGCAAGTCTTGCGTGTTCTTAAAAGTCACAATACCGGAGAATGAAATATGAAAATTCATGGCTAAGCAAGCTTTAGCAATATCCCAATTTTCCGTAAAACAATGCATCACGCCACCAATGTCTTGCGCGCCTTCTTCCTGCATAATACGTAAAGTATCGGCTTGTGCTGCGCGTGTATGAATAATAAGCGGTTTGCCCACTGTTTTAGCCGCACGAATGTGATTCCTGAATCGCTCTCGCTGCCATTCCACATCACCTTCCGAACGGAAATAATCAAGACCCGTTTCACCAATCGCTACAACTTTTGTATCTTGCGCCAATCTCACCAATTGCGCACAATCTGTTTCTTCTTCTCTTTCATTAGGATGCAATCCAACAGAGGCGCCAACGCAATCATAGGCTTTTGCTGTTTCCAATAATGCTGTAAAATCAGCTAAACTAACGCATACATTAAGCAGATAACCCACACCATTCTGCTGCGCTCTTTCAACCACTGCTGTCACATCCTCTCCGTTGCGACTTAATAGATTCAAATGACAATGTGAGTCAACTAAGAACATGATACGCCACACTCCTTGAATCGGATTAAAATGTTTTCTAATACGAGTTGATTATTCAAGTTAAAACCCGCGAGTAATTGACAACGCAGCGAATGCAGATAGGTCATCAAAGAAATATTCTTTTGCATATCACTACCCTCTTTGATTTCCTCTAGCGCTGAGACCATATTGATATTCGTCAGCGAATCTGAGCCTGATAACTGCATACGCAATACATCCATTATCCATGCTAAACTCAAATCAATGTAAGTCAATGTCTCTACATCACTTTTTTGTGCCGCGATCTGCAATGGGTCCGCTTTACCTAACATCACGCGATGCAGGTCTTCAAATATTGTTTTTCTCAATACCAATTGTTTCTCTTTCAAATAGGCTAATGCAGTGAGTGGCGCACCATGCGCCAATTTCAGGGCAGCAGATAGTTCCTGCGGTTGTTTAACACGTTGCTCACCCAACCAAACCTCCGCTTGATGCTGCGAAGGAAGCGCAAAATCCACACGCTGACATCGGCTACGTACCGTCGCAGGTAATAATCCGGGGCGATGACTGATTAGAATCAACATAGCACCTGACGCGGGCTCTTCTAGTGTTTTTAATAATGCATTAGCTGCATTGCTATTCATTGCTTCTGCAGGATGCAATAGCGCGATACGTAATTCACCTTGCAAAGAAGTGTGGCTGAGAAATGCTATCACTTCACGAATTTGATCTATCTTAATGGCATCGCCATTTTTTTCTGGTTCAATCCAACGCACATTGGGATGTACTCTGCCTGTCAGTAAAGAGCAAGCGTGGCAAGCAGATTCTTTATGCAGTTTACCCTTCTCTACGGCAGATACCTTATCGCGACAAAAAAAGCCTTTTACTAATTCATCTGCAAAATGCACTTTGCCAATGCCCGCAACACCATTGAACAATAATGCATGCGCTAATTTCTTCTCATCCTTAAGATGCAGTAAACGAGACCACACTGCCGTTTGCCAAGGATAAATCACTTATGCGTTCCTCTCACAAAATTGATGTAATACCCTCTCGAGTTGCGCATTCACTTCAGACAAAGAAGCATTTGCATTGATCACTTTAATACGATCAGGATACTGCTCGGCTCTTTTTAAATAAACCTTTCGAACACGCGTAAAAAAATCGCGATGCTCTTCTTCAATCCTATCTTTCTGGTGGCTTCGCTTCTCAGCACGCGCAAATCCAACCTCAACAGGCAGATCCAGTAGCAAGGTAAGTTGTGGGTAGCATTGCGATACAACAAGTTTATCCATTATTTCAATTTGCTCCATCGACATACCACGCCCGCCGCCTTGGTAAGCATAGCTTGCATCCACAAAGCGATCACTCACCACCCATTTACCTGCAGATAAAGCTGGTATAATACAAGTTTGAATATGTTGCGCTCGCGCTGCGAACATGAGGAGCAATTCCGTCTGCGAGCACATGGTTTCTGCGCTCTTTGGATGCAATAATACATTTCTAATCTCTTCTGCCAGTGCTGTGCCTCCCGGCTCTCTGGTAATCACAACAGTTTTACCCACTTGGGTTAAATAGGATTGAATAAAGGCCATTGCTGTACTTTTGCCAGCACCTTCTGTTCCTTCTAATGTCATAAAACAGCCTGTCATGACTTGCGACCATTAAAAATAATGTTTAAATAAGCATACACCTTCGTTTCATTGAAGTACGGAGCAGAGCGCATCTGCTTTCTTGCTGACACAGCAACATAATGAGCAGCCAATGTTTTAGAAAACTGATGACTGCCCTTATCCTTTACAACAAAATAATAAAATGCATGCACCGCTGGATGCATAGCCGCTTGTAAAGAAACCCAACCTGGCATTGCAATCGGCGTAGGCGTCAACCCCTTGCGTCTATAGGTATTATAAGGCGTATCTTCTAATAAATCTGCTTTATAAATCGTACCCCTGTAACGCTCCCCCAATCCAAAAATGATCGTTGAATCAATTTGCAAAATCATACCAGATCGCAAGCGATTCATAATCACCCCCGCGATGATAGGACGCTCACTGTTTAAATAAGCTTCTTTTTCAACAAGAGACGCAACAATTAACGCATCATAAGGATTACGATAAGGCAACCCAGGTGCACGATGCGCCCAAAGCGCATTGAATCGATATTGCATGAGATTAAAAGCACGCTTTAATAACACAATATCCGCCGTACCTTTAGTAAAATAATATGTTTCAGGGAAAAACTGCCCTTCTGGTGAGAGCGCAGGCTGACCAAGCAAAGACATCACTGCCGCATCTGTTAATGGTGCCGTCTGATGAACCAGCGCTTCCGTTTGATTCAGCTGCGCACGCACCTGATGGAATGTCCAACCTGGTACGATCATAAACCGGTGATAAACCAATCCTCTCCCTGTTGTGAGCTGCCGCCAAATGGAAACGGGGCTAGACCCTTGTGGAAATTGATACTCTCCTGCTTTTAATTGCTCGCGAGGATGCAGACTAGTATAGACAGAAAAAAGATAAGGATGCTCAATCACACCTTGCTGCGCTAACTGCGCCACAACAGAGGATTTTGAAGTCCCTTTCACCAGTTCGTATCGATACCCTGATTTCGCATCAATCACAGAGATGAATAAAGAAGCGAAAGCAAGCATACACAGAGCGCCGCACAGCGCAATAAACAAGCTAAAACTAAATAAATAGAACCGCGATATTTTCATAGGTTAGTTGCGCCAAGTGCCCTCATCCGCCCTGTTGGGTACCCAGGACAGAACCGAGCCGCGACCGTAAAGGAGCGTCGCTGTTCGACAACGGTGACGCTCCCTTACGGTCGCGGCTCGGTTCAGAGATGAATAATGACCAAATTCTTAACCGATATTCTACACTTTTTTGAAGATAAGCGTACCGTTTGTACCGCCAAAACCGAAAGAATTAGATAAAGCAACGTCTATACGCATCTGCTGTGCCTGATGCGGCACAAAGTTTAAGTCGCAACCTTCACTGGGATGATCTAAATTGATTGTTGGTGGCGCAACCTGATCGCGAATAGCCAGAATACAGAATATAGCCTCTACTGCACCCGCAGCACCCAATAAGTGCCCCGTCATTGATTTGGTCGAACTGACCGCTAAACAACGCGCATGATCACCAAAACTACGCTTGATGCCCATCACTTCTAGCTCATCACCTGCCGGCGTAGAAGTACCATGTGCATTCACATACTGTACGGCATCAGGCAACATACTCGCATCAGCCAATGCAACGCTCATAGAAGCTGCCCCTCCCTTGCCTTCTGGGTCTGGGGAAGTCATATGGTACGCATCCGCACTCATACCAAAACCAACTAATTCCGCATAAATACGCGCACCACGTGCTTTGGCATGCTCGTATTCCTCTAGCATCAACATACCCGCACCATCCCCTAACACAAAACCATCGCGGTCTTTATCCCAAGGACGGCTTGCTTTCTCTGGCGCATCGTTACGCGTGGAGAGCGCACGCATCGCAGCAAAGCCCGCAATACCAAGCTTTGTTGTTGCCATTTCAGCAGCACCCGCCAACATCACATCAGCGTCACCGTAGGCAATGGCTCGTGCTGCCGCACCAATATTATGTGTGCCTGTTGTACAAGCAGAAACCAACGCAATATTAGGGCCGCGCATACCATATTGTATGGATAAATTACCGCCAATCATATTAATCAGCGCACCTGGAATGAAAAAAGGAGAAACACGACGAGGACCTGACTCGAGCAAGGTAGCATGATGTCGTTCAATGCTCGGTAATCCACCGATACCAGAGCCAATAGCCACACCCACTCTGTGACCATTTTGCTCCGTTATTTCTAAACCTGAGTCTTGAATAGCTTGTATACCTGCAGCCATACCAAATTGCACAAAGAAATCTCGTTTTCTTGCTTCTTTCTCTGGCATGTACTGGGTAGGATCAAAATGCTGAACACGACTGCAAATTTTGCAACTGAGGTCAGCCGTATCGAAATGATCAATAAGACGAACACCACTTTTGCCAGCTAAAATAGCCTGCCAAATCGTTTTGACATCCAGCCCTAAAGACGAAATCGCACCCAAACCTGTGACTACTACGCGTCGTTTATTCAAACTAAGACCCTCTTTCCTAAGTGTTCAACAGCACTTATTCGGCTTTAGCATCCATATGATCGGCAATATACTTAACAGCATCTTTGATGGTAGCAATTTTGCTAGCATCTTCATCAGGAATCTCCATCTCAAACTCTTCTTCAAAAGCCATCACGAGTTCAACTGTATCTAATGAATCCGCACCTAAATCATCAACAAAAGAAGCATCTATTGTCACTTCACCATCTTTTACACCCAGTTGTTCAACAACAATTGCTTTTACGCGTTCTTCAACATTCATAATCACTGCCTCACTATTAAATAAACATGGTAAAACATTTTTCGCTAGTGTATTCAAAAACCAACAACTTGCAAGTGCTTTTAGGCCATATATAAGCCGCCATTCACGTGTAAAGTATGGCCTGTGATATAACTTGCTGATTTAGATGATAAAAACACAACAGCCGCCGCAATATCCTCTACTGTACCGAGGCGCTGCATAGGAATGCGCTGAAAGATCGCTTCTCGTTGTTCCTCTGTTAACGCACGCGTCATGTCTGTTTCAATAAAGCCTGGTGCGACCGTATTCACAGTAATATGCCGTGATCCGACTTCCAGCGCCAGCGCTTTACTCAAGCCCAAGATGCCTGCCTTGCTTGCACAATAATTTACCTGGCCTGGATTGCCTGTGGAACCCACGACAGAGCCAATATTGATAATGCGGCCCCATCTGGCTTTTAGCATATCTTTAATGCAACTTTTTGCAATTTTAAAGACAGCATTGAGGTTTGTTTCTATCACAGAAAACCACTCTTCTTCTTTCATACGAAGGAAAAGATTGTCCTGTGTGATCGCTGCATTATTCACGAGTATGTTAACAGCCGTATAACGCGCCTTCACCGCTTCCATCAGCGCTTCAATCGAAGCAGGCGCTGCGACATCAAGCACCATACCCTCACCTTGCAGACCTTCAGCTGCTAGTTGCGCAGTGATTTTATCGGCACCCGCTTGTGTGGTTGCTGTTCCGATTACAGTAGCGCCTTCTCGCCCTAAGGCCAGCAAAATAGCCTGACCAATGCCACGGCTCGCGCCTGTAATAAGTGCAACTCGACCTGTATGTTCCATTTTCATTATCCTTAGGTAACAACTTGATGAAGAACAGCTTCAATCTGTTTGATGTCGGACGTTGACAGTAATGCCAAGGTGTTGTCTATTCGTTTATTCAGTCCCGTTAGCACTTTGCCAGGGCCGCATTCGATAATCTGAGTCACCCCCATCTCAATCATTTTTTGGATGGTCTCTACCCAACGTACGGGCAAATACAATTGCTTTGTTAATCCTTCACATAATGATTCTGCGCTAGTATATTGAATAACATTAACATTATTAATAACAGGTATACTGGTTTTTGCAAAAGAAACGCCTGCTAATGCTGCTGCCAACTGCGACGCAGCAGGGCGCATCAATTCACAATGCGAAGGCACACTCACGGGAATTAAAGTCGCTATTTTAGATCCTTTTTCCTTCGCAAGAGACAGCGCTGCCAATACAGCAGCACGATGCCCAGCAACAACAACTTGCCCAATGCTATTAAAATTAGCGGGCGAAACCAGTTCTGCTGTCGATGAGACAGCCTCACAGATTGCTTTTACATCCACATCTTCCAAGCCAATAATCGCACCCATTGCACCAACATCGGGCAACACAGCCGCCTGCATAGCACGGGCACGTGTTGCTACCAAGGCAACCGCATCAGCAAAAGGAAGGGCTTCTGCACAAACCAGCGCGGTATACTCACCCAAACTGTGGCCTGCCATACAAGCTGGCTTAGCCGCCATTCTGGGCGCTAAGATACGCCATACAGCAACAGACGCTGCTAGCAATATTGGCTGCGTGTAGGTTGTTTTATCCAGCTGTTCTGCTGGACCATGCTGACTGATCTTCCACAAATCTTCACCAAAAATCATTGATGCTTCTTCAAAGGTTTGCTGCACTTCTGTATATTGCGCAGCCACATCGCTCAACATACCGACCATCTGCGAACCCTGCCCAGGGAATACAACAGCAAATTGATGACTCATTTTTTTTAACCTCTAATATTTAACAAGTGCCGATCCCCACGCCAATCCACCGCCAAAACCTTCCATCATCAGCATCTGTCCGCGCTGTATACGACCATCGCGTATTGCTTTATCTAAGGCTAAGGGAATGGAAGCACTGGAGGTATTGCCTTGCGTATCTAGCGTAATCGCCACCCGCTCCATTGGCAAATCCAGCTTCTTCGCCATTGATTGTATAATCCGAATATTCGCTTGATGGGGAATCAGCCAGTCTACTTCTGATTTTGCCATCTGATGCGCTGCTAAGGTTTCATCAAATAACTCACCCAGCTTGAGCACTGCCAGTTTAAAGAGCTGGTTACCTGTCATTTTCATGGTTTCCCACTGCTCAGATTGCCTATTTGGCGCTGTTAAGTAGAGCACATCTTTATGCGTACCATCTGCATGTAAATGTGTTGATAAAATACCAGGTTCACTACCAGCGCCTAATACCATCGCCCCCGCGCCATCTCCGAATAAGACACACGTTGCACGATCTGTCCAGTCCACAACGCGCGACATCACTTCACTACCAATGACCAATATGTTGCGACAATACCCGGTGCGAATATACTGATCTGCAATACTCACGCCATACATAAACCCTGCGCAAGCCGTTGCATTCAAATCGAATGCAGGACAACCCGCTATTCCTAACCGTTCCTGCAATAAACAAGCGATACTGGGAAAAACCATGGGTGGCGTGGTAGAGGTGACGATAATCATATCAATATCACCAGGACGGAGATTAGCCGCTGCTAGTGCTGCCCGCGCCGCTGCCTCTGCCATAGAGGTTGCATCTTCGTGTTCTGCTGCAATACGTCGCTCTACAATGCCTGAACGTTCCACAATCCAGTCATGCGACGTTTCTACCATTTTCTCCAAATCATAATTTGTGAGCACCTTATCCGGCAGGTAGCTTCCTGTTCCTAGAATTCGACTATACACCATTCAATAATTGCTCCACTTCGTGCCTAATGCGGTCCGGCACATTCTTTTCAGCACTCACCTTCGCTTCTTCAATTGCTCTTGAAAATCCCAGGACAGAAGCACCGCCGTGACTTTTGATCACCACACCCTGCAAGCCAATAAAACTGGCGCCATTATAGCGCGCAGGGTCAATGCGTTTTGTAAAAGATTTTAAAATGGGTTTCACAAGCAGCCCAACTAAGCGGGTGAATAAATTACGCATAAAGGCTTCTTTAATCATACGACCAATAAAAATGGCCACGCCTTCGCTGGTTTTAAGTGCAACATTCCCCACAAAGCCATCACACACAACCACATCCGCCTCCCCACGATAAATGGCATCTGCCTCAATATAGCCTGCGTAGTGAATCCGTTTCAGCTGGGATAAGAGCTGTGCTGTCTGTTTTACTTGCTCATTGCCTTTAATATCTTCTTCACCAATATTGAGCAAATAAACGCTTGGGTTAGAGATATTATCAACAGCAGAGGCCAGCACAGAGCCCATCACAGCAAACTGAACTAAGTCCTCTGCGCGAGAATCAACATTCGCACCCAAATCCAGCATGCGCATGTTCTTCTGAGGATTAGCCGTTGGGAAAGTAGAGATAATAGCAGGACGGTCCACACCAGGCAGGGTTTTTAAGACAAACCGAGCAGTTGCCATCAAAGCACCTGTGTTCCCCGCGCTCACACAAGCATGTGCTTCTCCCGATTTAACGAGATTAATAGAAACACGCATGGAAGAGTCCTTTTTCAAACGAAGCGCTGAAGCAGGTTGCTCGTCCATTTCTACACGCTGAGAGGCGTGACGGATGCTTAGGCGATCAGCCCACATCCCTTCCTTGCAATGTGATGCTATTACTTGAGAAAGCACAGCTTCATCGCCAACCAAAATCAAGCCAAGAGAGGGGTGTTTAGCTAAAGCTAACAAAGCTGCAGGCACAGTCACAGCAGGACCGTGATCACCGCCCATCGCATCAATTGCAACAACTGTCCTTCCTGCCGTCAAACTGATTACTCTTCGTCTGCATCTTTTTTAACAGGCTGCGCAACAACTTGGCGACCCCTGTAGTAGCCATCTTCTGCTACGTGGTGTCGACGGTGCGTCTTACCTGTTGTAGAATCATTGGATAACGCAGTAGTTGTTAATCCATCATGTGAACGACGCATACCACGTCTGGAACGGGTAACACGACTTTTTTGAACGGCCATAAATAACTCCTCACTCTAAAAAATAACAAGACCCGCAGATTACTGCTTGCGGTCTTTTAATGACACCAATACCTGAAAAGGATTTTTCTTTTCCTTCTGCTCGTTAAGCGAACTCATCTGTGACGCATTCACTTTACACTCTTCCAATGCGTGCCTTGCGATAATCGGCAACTTCAACATGAGCTCATCCTCAACGGCTTCCCGTAATGCTAAACGACGGGATGCTACCGTGAGCACCGGTTCATAAGAAGCTGGCAACGCACCGGCCTCATCCAATGAATTCACCACACCCAACCTGAAGTGCGAATGAATAGCATAAACAAAGGGATCCATGCAACGCTGACATTGTAAATGAATGGTCGCCTCTACGGCACCCTCCACAAAAACAATACCTTGTTGATCCTTTCCGAAAGTCAGCACCACGTGAATGGGCTGATCAGAAGGTAGCACATTAGCACAACCGGCGAGCCGGGGCAAATTCGCCATTGATAAGTCGCCCTCTAAGGTTAAATTTTGATCAGAAAACCTAACAGGGTCTATGTATTCAGGTATATTAACAGACATGCGCCCATACTATGGACAAGTTAAACTTATGTCAATTTTAATCTGATCAACCCCTTAAGCTGTTTTTATTTATCATTTTTTTGCTTGATTTAAGGATTTCTTAAGAATCCTACTTTAAAATGCCTCTAGGTAACAACTTATGAGAAGAAACTATGGCTGGTGTGCAGCTTTCACAGAAATTAGAGATGGTCGTTGGTGGTACGCAAGCTAGGATTGCCTTGTCTGCACTCTCCTTTGATGTCGATAAGAGAAATCCAGAAAATGCACTCAGAAGTCTCTTCTTGCTAAATGGCAGAGCGAATATACAACAAGCACTTGTCAAAACCTTTGCTGAAGGTGAAGAAGGGACCGCCCCGGATCAATGGATAGCGCGCGCTCATAACAAAAAACTACAGGCCTTGGAAAAAGAAATAGCGGGTGTAATAGATTATCTCAATACCCAATACTACCACTTATCCCCAGATCAAAAAGCAGCCTTAGACAATTTGAAGAGGAATAAGCAGAGACGCAGTACCAATCCTTACCACTTCACAGATCCTACCAGTAAGTTTAAGACAGCATATGTTCCTCACGCGCAACTTCGGTTTGTGCAGGTGCGTTTAGCAATAGTACGCGTCCGTCGTGTTTTTAATAGCTTGAAACATGGGTTTCTGAAATCACCAACTGCAATATTAATCTTTAATATCTTAATGTTATCTAACATTTTTGAATTATTACTTGATGTTGCTTTATTGATTAAGCACACCGTAAAACACGATGAAAAAGTGCCTTCTCCATGGAAAAGATTCAAGAGAGCTTTGTGGAAGCAGAACATCTATGGTAATTACCGCTCTTATCGCCTATGGAATGCCCTTATTACTTTTATAACCAACTTGATCACATTCATCGTCGCTGCCGGCGCTATGGTTGGTCTGGGGCTTATCTTACTTAACGGCGCCATGTTCTTTTCCGACTGGTGTATAGACGTAGGCAAAAATTTTGATGCCTATATGTCTTACGCTCGATTGAAAAAGGTTATTGACAGAGCAATAGAAACAGAGGAAGAAAAACCAGCATCAGCACAGGATACGCAATATATCGAGGCATTAAAAGATCTCCGTGCAAAAGCAGCCAAGAAGGCCAACGAGCTTTTTTCAGAGTGGGTATATGTTTCTGCCTGCGCCACACTGACCTTCGCTGGCATGTGCCTTGTACTAACAAACCCTGTTGGCAGCGTTGCCTTTACGGTTGGCGCCATTCTTGCGCTGGTTTTTGCAAGCGTGTTTACAGGTTTAGGAAGACTTTGTTACAAAAAAACCAAAGGATTCCTTTCGGATCAATATAAAGAGTTCAACAAAGCAAGAGAACCCAAGAAAAGTCCTCAGCAGAAACCAAGTTCCTCTTTTGCGGCAACGGTAGTAGCTGTACTTGGCTTACAACGTAAGGCAATGGCTCCCGGTGACGCACTGAGACAAAGAGCAAATCAATGGCAAAAAAGCAAGCAACCTGTTCCGCCTAGCAAGATCAACAGGCTCTTCAAGACAATAAGAACGCAAGATAAGACAGTCAAGACAGCAGTAACGGTAGTACAAACGCCGAGGGTAAGGGTACGCGTATCTGCACCCGCATAAAAATTCGCCTAAATCTGTCCCAAAACCCAAACCTTTGGTGCTCATTCGGAGGAGATAAAATTCCTTTCTCAAACCCCTTGCTATCTCCATCAAGATATCTTATCTTGGTTACTAAAGGACGGAAAAACAACTACATGTAGTGGTTTTTTAACCAGCAAACCACAACCCTGCCTTTAATGTTGCCGTACTGAATTGAATTGTTTGATTATGATACGATGGAGAAAGTAAGCATGAGCATGGATAACAAATCCACATCACCTACCCTGGCCGCCCTTGAACCGCATTATATTGCCCCAGGCTTACTGAACGTCATTCGGCGCGATGGTACCGTTGTGCCATTCGATGGCGACAAGATCACGCTCGCGCTCACCAAGGCGTTTTTGGCCATCGAAGGCGAGTCAGCGTCTCATTCTAATCGTATACACGAAAAAGTATCAGATTTGACCAAAAAAATTACAGAATCCTTCATGAGGAACTTTCAAAGCGGTGGCACCATTGGGTTAGAAGAGATCCAAGACCAAGTAGAACTCGCGCTGATGCGCGCTGAGGAATACGGTGTTGCAAAAGCCTATCTGCTCTACCGAGAAGAGCGTAGACGCGCACGTGAAGAGCAACAAGGACATCAGACTGTACAAAGCATCAATACTTCTGGGCTACACGTCACATTATCAGATGGCAAGGTGATCCCACTGAATATGGCAAACTTGCAAGCCCAGGTGAAGCAGGCCTGTGCGCAGCTCGATAATGTTGATTCACAGTATATTATCGACGATGTAAAACGAAACCTGTTTGATAAAGTACCTGTGGGTGAAGTCGACAAAGCGCTGGTGATGTCGGCGCGCACACTCATTGAAGAAGAGCCTAACTACACTTACGTTGCGGCACGTTTATTACTAGACAGCTTACGTGGTGAAGCACTGAGCTTTTTGGGGCTACAGGCCAGCGCAACGGCCAGCGAAATGCAGCAACTTTATCCTGCCTATATGAAAGCCTATTTAGCAACGGGCATTAAACATGAGTTACTAGACCCCCGCTTACAAGACTTCGACTTAGACCGGCTCTGTGCAGCCATCCGCCCTGAGCGTGACTTACAGTTCACCTATATTGGATTGCAGACACTCTATGACCGTTACTTTATTCATTATGAAGATATTCGCTTTGAGTTACCGCAGATGTTTTTCATGCGCGTTGCGATGGGGCTTGCGCTGCAAGAATCCGAAAAAGAAAAACGCGCCATTGAGTTTTACCACGTATTGTCTTCGTTTGATTTTATGAGTTCAACACCTACCCTATTTAATGCGGGTACACCACGTTCTCAGCTTTCCAGCTGTTACTTGACGACAGTACCTGATGATTTAGATGGCATTTATGAATCGCTCAAAGACAATGCGTTGCTCTCGAAATATGCGGGAGGTTTAGGCAATGATTGGACGAATGTGCGGGCAATGGGTGCACGCATTAAAGGAACCAACGGTAAATCCTCTGGGGTTATTCCATTCTTAAATGTTGCCAATGCAACGGCGATTGCTGTTAACCAAGGCGGCAAACGCAAAGGCGCTGTTTGTGCCTATCTGGAAACGTGGCATAAAGATATTGAAGAATTTTTAGATTTACGTAAAAACACAGGTGATGAGCGACGACGTACGCACGATATGAATACAGCAAACTGGATACCCGATTTGTTTATGCAACGCGTTGGACAGAACAAGGACTGGACGCTCTTTTCACCGAATGATACACCAGACTTGCACGATCTGTATGGTCGCGCCTTTGAGAAAGCCTATATTGCTTATGAAGAAAAAGCAGCGCGCGGCGAAATTAAGAATGTTAAAAAAATCTCTGCTGTTTCATTGTGGCGAAAAATGCTCACAATGTTGTTTGAAACGGGTCACCCTTGGCTTACCTTTAAAGATGCTTGCAATATACGTTCTCCTCAGCAACATACTGGTGTGATACATAGTTCTAACCTGTGCACAGAAATCACGCTTAACACTTCCGCAGAAGAAATTGCTGTTTGTAATTTGGGTAGTATTAATTTAATTGCCCACATGACGGAGCAAGGATTAGATAAAGAAAAATTACAACGCACCGTTAAAACTGCGCTGCGCATGTTAGATAATGTGATTGACATTAATTACTACTCCGTACCAGAGGCAAAAAACTCTAATTTCAAACATCGCCCCGTTGGAATGGGTTTAATGGGATTCCAAGATGCTTTATACAAATTGCGTATCCCCTATTCTTCTGACGAGGCTGTTCGTTTTGCAGATACGTCGATGGAACTGATTAGTTACTATGCCATTTCCGCCTCTGCTGATTTAGCAGAAGAGCGTGGCACCTATTCTTCTTATGAAGGCTCGCTCTGGAGTCAAGGTATCTTACCTATTGATTCTATTGCCTTGCTGAAAAAAGAGCGATCAGACAATTTAGAGATGGATCAAAGTCAAACATTAGATTGGCAGACATTACGTACGCGCGTGAAGAAAGTGGGTATGCGCAATTCTAACGTGATGGCCATTGCACCGACTGCGACGATCTCCAATATTTGTGGTGTATCGCAATCCATTGAGCCGACTTATCAAAATTTATTTGTGAAATCGAACCTTTCTGGTGAATTCACGATCATCAACCCTTATTTAGTCAACGACTTGAAACAAGCCGGTCTGTGGGACGAGGTAATGATCAATGATTTAAAATATTATAATGGCAGTGTTGCTAAAATTAATCGTGTCCCAGAAACAATCAAGAAAATTTATGCAACGGCTTTTGAAATCGATCCTATTTGGTTAGTTGAAGCAGGATCGAGACGACAAAAATGGATTGACCAGGCGCAATCGCTTAACTTGTATATGGCGCAGCCTTCTGGCAAGAAAATGGATGAGTTGTATCGCCATGCCTGGGTGCGCGGCTTAAAAACAACTTATTATTTGCGTAGTATGGGCGCAACAAACACAGAGAAAGCGACCGTGGATGATCGCGCATTGAATGCTGTTTCCAATAACGCCGAACCCAAAGCATGCTTAATCACAGATCCAACCTGTGAAGCGTGTCAATAACATTTTAAAGAGGGAGAATAATCATGGCAGCAAGCATAGCAGGCCCAGTCAGTATCACAGGTCTTGAATTACCAGAAATGGGTGCAGCTCGCATACGGGTTGATGATAAGCAAATTATAAACTGCCACGCGGATCTGAACCAACTGGTACCCTTTAAATACAAATGGGCTTGGCAAAAATATCTGGATGCTTGCGCTAATCACTGGATGCCTAATGAAATTAATATGTCCGCTGACGTTGCTTTATGGAAAGACCCTAATGGTCTGACAGCAGATGAGCGATTGATTATACAACGTAATTTAGGGTTTTTCTCCACAGCAGATTCCTTGGTTGCAAATAATCTGGTATTAGCTGTGTATCGTTTAATTACGAATCCAGAGTGCAGACAATATTTATTACGACAAGCGTTTGAAGAAGCGTTACATACGCATGCTTACCAGTATGTGATTGAAAGTTTAGGGATGGACGAAGCAGAAGTATTTAATATGTATCGCGAAGTACCTTCTGTTTCACGCAAAGCCGTGTGGTCATTAAAATATACGCAAAGTTTAAGCGACCCCACCTTTCAAACAGGCACACCTGAAACAGATCAGCGTCTCTTAAGAGATTTAATTGCTTTTTATGTGATTTTTGAAGGCATTTTCTTTTATGTTGGCTTTACTCAAATACTCTCGATGGGACGTCGCAATAAAATGACGGGGACAGCGGAGCAATTCCAATATATTTTACGTGATGAATCCATGCATCTTAATTTTGGTATTGACGTGATTAATCAAATTAAAATTGAGAACCCGCATCTTTGGACACCTGCTTTCAAGCAAGAAGCGATTAACATGATCAAAGAAGGTGTGGAGTTAGAATACGCTTATGCGGTGGACACCATGCCACGTGGTATTTTGGGACTGAATGCAGAGATGTTTAGGGATTATTTGCAATTTATTGCAAACCGTCGCTGTTCACAAATCGGATTAGACCAACAATATCCGGGCACCACAAACCCCTTTCCGTGGATGAGTGAAATGATTGATCTGAAGAAAGAGAAAAACTTCTTTGAAACACGCGTAACAGAATATCAAACCGGCGGCGCGTTAAGCTGGGAGGATGAGAAGTAGAACCGTACTACCACATTATAGGTACTCATCTCTAAAGCCAAACTTCGCATATCTTCTCCCTTCGGGGGCTTTGTTGAATAAATCGGAGATGGCGTTACCGAGCCGCGACCGGCAGGGAGCGTCGCATGACTAACAGGTGCCACCGCTCAATAACAGTGACGCTTGCTAGTCATGTGACTCCCTGCCGGTCGCGGCTCGGTTGCGTGGTTCGGCTTCCCGGATCGGACCCATGCATCGTATTGATTAATAATAATTATTTTTTATTGAAGTACAAAAAAGATGCACCTTATTAGCAACTTCAAAACCAGACTAGCGACATGAATCCTTTTTGCCGAAGGATTGATTGATGCTGCCAAACAAGAGATACTAGTGGCATTCTCAAAGGTGAAACATTATGTCACGGTATCTCGACCCAAAAGCGGATGTGGTTTTTAAAAAAATATTTGGTGATCATCCAAAACTATTAATTAGTTTTTTAAATGCACTGCTTCCACTGCCTGCTGATGGTGCTATTGTCGAATTGAGTTATTTGCCAAATGAGCAAGTACCAGCAATTCCTGAATTTAAGCACACCATCGCTGATGTGAAATGTACGGATGCACAAGGACGAATATTTATTGTTGAAATGCAGATGAGTTGGACAGACCATTTCAAGCAACGATTACTATTTGGCGCAACACAAGCGTTTGTCAAGCAATTGGAAAAAGGCGAGGAATATCGATTTCTTCAACCGGTTTACGGTTTAGGCATCGTTGCTGAGATCTATGAAAGAACAACACCAGATTGGTATCATCACTATCAAATGGTGAAAAAAGGGGATAGCAACCATAGTGATGTGATTGAACATTTACAACTTGTCTTTATTGAGTTACCTAAATTCCCTGTTCAATCTTCTCAAGAAAAAAAGCTTCGGTTATTATGGTTACGATTTCTACGAGAAATTGATGAAAAAACAAAAACGGTTTCCAGTGATCTTCTTGAAGTGCCAGAAATAGCACAAGCTGTGACATTTGCCGAAGAGTCTGCTTATACGCCAGGTGAACTTAGTCTTTATGAAAGTTACTGGGATCAAGTGAGTCGAGAAAAAACACTTATCTCAGGCAAATACGCCGAAGGGAAAGCTGAAGGGAAAGCTGAAGGATTGGTTGAGGGAGAGCAAAAAGGCATTGAGAGAATAGCCATCAAAATGCTAAAGGCTAGCAAACCAATTCATGAAATTAGTGAGTTCACAGGCTTATCTCAAGATATGATAGCTAAGCTGAAAGACGCTTTATAATTTATCGACGACATAAAATCTCATTGCACTATCTTTTATCAGATTCATGTAACGCTCCCTCACGGTCGCGGCTTGGTTACACTGAGTCCCTTCCAAAATAGAGATTTAGCAGCTTGGCGAAAACTTATCCAAATATACCCATGAATTTAGCGTAATCCATTCAACAAGTTACACTCTAGATGTGTTTTATATATACATATAATGATATTTTAATAAAAATTACCCTATAATGGTTTATAATGGATCAATAACAATAAATATAATCAAATAAAACCAGGAGTGCGTGGTTCAGCGATCGTCTCATAACTTATAAAAAAAGATGGGGGCAATATGCGAGCAAGACACGAGGAGCCTACGGAGGAAATGTTAAGGCAACTACCAGAAGATGCCCATGTTTCTGTTTGTGTGATAGACCTTCAAGGAAGAGCACATCTTCTTTCAGGGAAAATAACACACTTAGAGCCTGGCGGCGGCGTTGAGTTGAATGGTAGTGAGAACCAACGGTTTCTTGTGAATCAAGTAATATACTGGAGTGACGATATCGAATTCAAAAATGATCTTTCATATCTGCTTCGTACACTATGTCATGAAAAAATGGAATATGTAGACTTATTTAATCAAGTTAAAAATAAATTTGAAAAAATTAATAATGCACATTTTGATGAATTCCAAAGAAGAGACCCCGAGCAATTTTTTCTGGATCATGTAGTGAAAATATTATTACTGGCTCAGATGATGGGTAAACCTGCATTTAAATGGATGAGCGATCAATTAGCTCAAACGGTTCTGCCTCTGGAACGATTATTGGATGGGATGCCGAAAAAATTTCCAAGTGAAATTCTCCTGTTTTTAAAAGAGTTTTTTGAAGAAAATCACCATCAGATAATGACAAAAGAGGGTCTTGCAAATTGGAAAAATATTCTGACCGGCATTTCAGTACAAATACAATTAGAAAAGATGGACCAGCATGCCGAACATGATAAATCTTTTTTTGGAAAATATGCTGCTAAATTAGAGGAAATACAACGATCCTGCTCTGGCAATGTAAAGAAATTTTCTGAATCCATTAATGATGCTTTATTGAATTTGATATATGATGCGTTACATTTAAGTCCGGAGGCGCGTAATCGAATTGACAAGCGAAACCTATTTAAAGTGATCCCATTTGATCAATTTTCAGCACTTGCTCTCGAAAGAATATCAATGCTCGATTCAGATCCACACGCCGCTATATTGGTAGAGCTGATTAATCGTTATTTAACCGAGGAATCAATTGATGCTTTCCTACATGACGTACATCAAACATCGGATTCCGGCGCAGCACTGGCAGCACATAATGCGAATATAAGAGCTATTTTAACCAATAAAAAAATCAATCCGGAGCTAGCATTACAGTACACAAAAACTTACGAGTTTTCCTATATTCCTTCAGGATATGAAACTACATATGACCGTTTACAAGCAGCACAATATTTACATGAAGTATTACCAGACCTTCTTGCAAAAGCAAGAACAGCAGAAGAAAGCACCTATGACAAAAAACAAAAATCTCAATTTAATAGCTTGATAAAGAGAATAGAGACATTATTGGAAACTGACACAAAAAAATATTATGCGGAACCTAACCTAGGAATTTTAAAATCTATCAAAAAAAATATTAATGCATTAGGAAATAATGAAGCAATAAAAGAAAATGAAGCATGTCATGAATTTCTAGATATTTCAAAAAAATTTACAGAACAATTTGAAAAATTCTCTGAACAGGAAAAAATTTCTTCCGATATACCAAAATCAGCAATTAGAAAACCTGCACATTTTCGTATTGAACAATGGGATAAGGAAAAAGCAAGCACGTTGTTTTTAGGCAATGAAGTAGATTGCTGCCTTGCAGTTGGCAGTTCCAAATTTCCTGCCATTATCCAGAGGATTATGGATGATGCCATGCTGTTTCATGTTGTTGTTGATTTAGAGACAAAAAAACCTATCGCCCTCACTTGGCTTTATTTGGCCACTGATAAAAATAATGATATTCATCTTGTCGGAAATTTTATTGAGATAAAAGCAAAATATGGTGCAAATGAAGAAGCGAGGAGAACAATCATTAATGCACTGATGCATTATTCTGGCGAGATATATTGCAGGGATAATCCTGAAATTGAGGGATTTATTATTAATGAGCTCACATATGGTTGGAATAAAGAAAAAATCGATTTTACAGAAAAGCCAGTTACACTGATTGATAAAGTGGGAGGCGCATTCTCTCCGGATGTACCTGCTGAAGAACGTGCACGATGGGGAGGAGTATTGACTTGTGATCGATATTATTTGAACTCCCTAGAAAGAGCACTTTATATGCAGACAGCAAATTTCCATGTTTATGACCAAAAACAATTAACAGATGAACAAAGACAAAAATTTTCCTCCATTGAGGAAAAAATTTTTCATATCGTTCATAAGCATGTAACGCATCAAAAAAAATTAAATCATGATATTTCAAATGAAGAATTAATTCACGTTATTACACCCCTAGTTAGCGCAGAAATTCATGGAAAGATGGGAATTTTTTTTGACGACACCCCGAAAGAAAAATTATCTTCAATTTTGGATGATGTCTATCGTGTTATTATTTTTGGTGTGCCGCGCAGCGAATCACTATTTTTTCGACCTAATATAGATGCAATAGACAAATCAAAATTACTTGAAAAATGGATAGCGCTTAAAAATAAATGCCTTGACCAAGAAGAAGTTGAAACACTATTACAATTAGAGATAACTTCAGAAAATTTTTTCAAAAAAGTAGAGAAATTATTCATCAGCGAAACATCTCCGAATTGGAAAGAATTATTAGGGAGCAAAGAAAACGTCATGCAACTGGTATCTCACCTGGATAAAGGAATCATAAATATACTTTCCTTTCTTGAAGAAGAGAAGATAAAAAGTAAATCCATACTCATGAATATCCTTCATGCAGAGTCTAGGAAACATATCATTGAGAATTTAAGCGACATAAACAAGTCTATTATTAATTTAAAAAATAAAGGATTACTATCAGATGAAATCATAGAAGCTATTTTTAGAAAACCAGGGTCAGCAATGCTCCTGTCTGACGGACTGGTTGAGTTGGAAGAAAGAAAAGCATCAACGCCAAGAAATAGAGAAATACTTTTCTCACACCCTGACATTGCAAAACAATTAGCAGTATACCTTTCCTACATGGAAAGACAAAAACTTGTTACGGCAGATAACGTGGATTTAATCACCAGGTGCGGAGTAACGGAATCGTATTTCTTATCAAAAGAAATACAAAAATTAGAATCATCAGAACTATTGACGCCAGAAACACTACAATTAACGATTCTTTTAGAAACATCAGACATTCAAGAGAGAAAAGGATTTCGCTTTGGATCTCATATCCTGATTTTATCACTGTTAAAAAACAACTTGCTCACACCTGAAAACATTAAAAAACTTCGCGGAAACTTAGCGGATATTGGTCATAACGAAAAATGCTTCAACTTATTAGACGATAGAAATCTTTTAGACCAAAGCACATTTGATTATATTATTCAGAGTGATAGCTCAGAGAAAAGATTCTTTCACCATGATTTTAGTTACTTTCTAGATGCTGAAACAATAATGTTTTTAAAGGAAAGACAAATTTTCGAAAATAATGCTATGATTCTTAGCAACAGGAAGAATATTGGATCGCTCATGAGAATAATTTCTCTTTTAGAGAAATTAGAAGGATCCACACCAGCGCGCATCAAGATTCTCACTGAGAATATAGAGGATGTGAGTTTATTAGGACTATCAATTGATAATCTTCGACATTATGGCAGCAATTTGATAACAAAAGAAAATATTATCGCACTCGTTGAAAATATGCATGATGGAGATAAATTATCAAAAACATTTTATGGATTAAACGCTTCAGGTTTACTAACACCTGAAAATCGCACAATCATGGTTGAGAATAAAAAAAATGCTGACATTCTATCTGAATTTTTTGTCATCTTGCATGGAAAGAAGCTATTAACACCTGAGAATCGTCAAGCACTTGTGATAAACGCAGATCGCCTGACTGAACTAAAAGATAGATTTGTTTTTCTTGCTAAATCAGGCAAATTATCAAATGAAAGTATTCAATTGTTGTTGCAACCGCAACCCCAGTTAGCTCCACCAACTACTGCCAGCCTCTTTAAAGAGGGATCCGAACCTACCACGCAAATTAGCAAGGATACGGATCTGAAAAGTCATCGTTAAAATCGCTACTCCGGCCCGTTCATGCCAACAACAGCAAGCAGGGTCTGCATCTCAAGATGTAGATCATCGTATTTTTTCTTAGCGTCAGCTGTTGATGCACTTTCGCTACGCTGCGCCTTACTGTCTTCCGCTTTCGCAAACTCGTACTTTTCCTTGGCCTGCACAACCGCACCCTCCACCTGCATAATGCGCTCACCAAAGCGCTCCGGATCTTGCTCCGCAGCCTCAAATAAACCAGAAACATACACACTCGCTTCGAGCACCGTCTTACAATAGGCCGTTTGCGGGGAAACGGTTTCACATAACACCCCTTGCTCCTTTAGGAAACGCGGATGCTGCACTAAATAAGTATAAGACGTTTTATCAACACAGCCTGTTAATAACAGGCATAATAATGTTGAGAATAACTGATAAGCCTTGTTTCGCATGCCTTCTCCCTAGAGGTGAATTGTTACAGCAATCAAATCATCACATCCCTATTTTCTAAACAGAAAATAAGGCACGCCTTCCCCCGTAATGAGGTAAGCAAACGGCAGCAAGATAAAAATAATACCCGCTATCAGCAAAAACACAACCGTGCTGAACGTAACCATTAAGGGACTGCGGCGATGCTCAATATACTTAATCAACGCCGCAAAAAGAAAACAACCACCGAAAAAAAGGCACGCCGTCCCCAAAAAATTAGAAAAAACACCCACCGGCTCCATCAGATTAGAAGCCACTTCACCCAACCCACTGTCCTGAGTAGGCGCAGCCGCAAAGGCTTGCACCGGCAAAGATAACAAAACATAATTGAAAAGTTTTTTGAGCATGGAAACAGTCTTCGTTCTCGTATAAAGTAACAAGATGACAGCTAATATATCAGTACCCAACCCAGAGTCAACCCTAAAGCAGCCCGTTTTTGATGGCAATACACCCTTTTCTGAGTATATACGCCGCACCCAGGCCATGATACTGGCCAAGCGAAAAACCCTACATCACCTTAGCCATGACGAGCAACAGCGTATTCTGGCGGCAAACAGCCCCTTTGAGCTATATCCACCACAACCTATTCAGCAAAACGGACGCCTCAAATACGGCGTGCTGCTTATTCACGGCCTCCTAGACAGCCCCTTTTCGATGCGGGATATCGCAGAGCAGCTGCAAGCAAAGGGCATACTCTGCCGGGCAGTGCTGCTACCAGGGCACGGCACACAGCCCGAGGACCTGCTCCATGTCTCTCACCAAGACTGGACAGCCACCGTACGCTACGGCATCGCTTCTTTACAACAAGAAGTCGAACAAGTGTACCTCATCGGCTATTCAACGGGTGCGGCTCTCTCCATTCAAGAGGCACTAATAGATAAAAACATTAATGGAATCATAGTGATAGCGCCAGCTGTCAAACTCAAGGCACCCGTTAATCTTGTTGTAGCGTGGCATAAACTCATGAAACGGTACAATAAGAAGCACGAATGGTTGTATCAAACCAAAGAAGAGAATGACGTTAAATACAGTTCTATTTGCTTTAATGCAATTGCACAAGTCAAACACCTTATCAAAAAAGTGAGAAAATTAAGAAAAAAACATTCACTGCACTGCCCAATGTTGATGGTGACCAGCCAAGATGATGAAACTATTTCTAGCCAAAGCGCTGTGACATTCTTTTCACGCTGTAAAGATCCGCGCCACCGGCTTTTACTGTATACCACGCAAGAATCAGTCTATACAGATAACAGAATTGTGATACGCCCCTCGCAGCACCCTGAATTGCACATTGAAAATTTATCGCATATTGGGATTACTTTTTCACCAAGTAACGCCTACTATGGGCAGCAGGGTGCGTATCCTCATGCCTCACTGTTGGCCAATAAAGGCTGTGTTTACGGTGCGTATAATCAGATACAAATTGATTGGTATAGCCTATTGTGGAAGTGCCGTTTGTTAAGGGATAAAAAACAAGAGTTGACCTATAACCCAGATTTTGAGTTTATGGTTGAGATGGTGGGGGGTTTTATTACAGGTTGATATCCCTCATCCGCCCTGTCGGGCACCTTCTCCCAAAGGGGGCTTTGTTGAATAAATCGGAAATGACGTTACCGAGCCGCGACCGTGAGGGAGCGTCACATGAATCTGATAAAAGATGGTGTATAACAGTGCAACATTTTAACCACTTAAT